>Ga0182746_1000028_pt1 | contig 278983 bp, 264 predicted proteins | sample eDN3rd30CBELigOP_FD_128881 | JGI IMG/M metagenome (GOLD analysis project Ga0182746, IMG submission 128881) | Enriched Organic Plus compost microbial communities from Emeryville, California, USA - eDNA 3rd pass 30_C BE-Lig OP (version 2) (version 2) ...
CAAACACTCGCTTACGCTTGTGTTTGTTCGAATATTATTTTTGAAATTGTGTCAGACAATTACTTGTCCAACTAAGAGCCCAAAAATCTATATCTCTAGCTATTCAGTTTTCAAAGAGCGAAATAAGCGCGAGGAACCAATCTTAATGATTTTTTTGTCCCCGTCAATGTTCTTTCTTAATTTTTTCCGTTCCGAGACGAACGTCTAAAACAAGTTGGTGGAGGCAACAGGGATCGAACCTGCGACCTTCTGAATGCAAATCAGATGCTCTCCCAGCTGAGCTATGCCCCCGAACAAAGTGGAGCTGTTTTCTCGTAACGGCCCAAAAAGGTCAATAGCTTTTTTTCGAAAATTTAATGACCCTACTAAAGTTGCACAATAAATAATCGAGGCTCGCGCCTCGACTCTTTTGTTCTTAGTTTTAAGTCATTGGATTTACAGTAAATTAGGCGCAGGCCTTGAGTTTTGACGCAAGGAGCCTATTTAGCCATTTTCTTTCGCTGGACAGATCGAATCCGACTTTTTCTCCACCGGAAATAATCGCCAGATACACCTTTTTCAGGATTTCCACCTCATGGTCCAATCCATTGTCGGCACCGAGAGACTCCTCGATCGCCTCGTACACACTCACAAGATCCGGAGTGGTCACTACTTTGGGAATACGGCCCATGTCCAGGCCCAATGTCTCGAGAGGTTTGAAACCTACAAGTGTCTCGGTGAGGAGAACTTTTGTGCCTGATTTAAAATTCACTTGAATGAAGGGCTTTCCTTCAGAGTCAGCACGGTGAAGAACTTCAGTCACGTCTTGCGTGTTGAAGGAGAATACTTTCCCGTCCAAATCCTGACGGATTTGCACTTTGCCTGTCTCGCTGATTTTCGCGCGGAGGCCCTTGGAAGCATCGACAAAATTCAAGATGTGATCCAATTCCGCATGTGTCGATTTCGATTTGCTGCTCAAAACACCCTCCCCTAAAAATATAGGGTCCTTCTTATACTCTAGGTATCGACAAACCACGCGAGGACTTAACAGGTAAACTTAAAAAGATAAGAATCCGGTCCCTTATCCTGTCGCAATTTGAATAGAAAATCGCGATACTGTTTCAAGCCGAGATTCAGCGGCGGCGTGCCTTGTAACTGCCGTTCCGATTTGAGATAAGAGACACGAAAGAGGCGTTCACTATGATCATCACACGTTGGCAAGCTCCCATTGTTCCCACCAAACAACAGATTCACATGATTCTGGAGTCAGAAGGTTTGGAGCCGTATGATGAAGTCTATGAACCGCAAATGAAAGTGCAGGATCACCGTCACCCGTTTGCAGAAGTGCGCATCATCGTTTCCGGTGAAATGATTTTCAATATTTCCGGCAATCAGTTTGTTTTGCGCCCCGGAGACCGTCTCGAAATTCCCGCGAACACCAAACACTCCCACGTCGCTCAAGGCACAGAACCTTGCGTGTGCGTCTGCGCCCAGCGCGCCATCTAGATTCAAGATTTAGGTGTGCCCTTCATCCACGATAAGTAATCGCGGATATTTTTTTCGAAACCGCGCGTGGTCGGCTCATAGAGTTGAGCATCTTGCACTTCTTCCGGAAGATAATCTTGTTCGACCCAGCCCGTAGGATAACTGTGCGGGTATTTGTAATCACGGCCGTAGCCTAAATCTTTCGCCAGAGCCGTCTTGGCAGAACGCAAGTGCAGTGGCACGGGCAAAGTTCTGGTTTTTTCGACAAGTTCACGCGCCTTATTCAAAGCCATGTAAGAAGCGTTGGATTTCGGGCACGAAGCCAGATACGTCGTCACTTGTGACAAGGTGATCGCACCTTCGGGAAGACCGATAGCTTCCACCGCCTGCAAACCGGAAACAGCTACAGAGATTGCACGTGGATCCGCATTGCCGATGTCTTCAGAAGCAAGAATGATCAAACGGCGGGCGATGAAAATCGGATCCTCGCCGCCATCGAGCATGCGCGCCAGATAATAAACAGCCGCGTCCGGATCACTGCCGCGCACGCTTTTGATAAATGCGGAAATCAAATCGTAGTGCATCTCGGAGCTTTTGTCGTAGCCGAGAGGATTTTGCTGTAAAAGTTCGCGCATCTCATTCACGTCGAGGCGCTCGCCGTCTTCGGCGTCTTTTGTGAATGTATAAAGGATCTCCAGACTGTTGATCAAACGGCGCGCGTCTCCGTCGGAGTATTCCAGCAGATTGTCGACGGCTTCTTTGGTGAGAATGCTGGCCAGAGTTTTTTTGTAGTAGCTTTCCGCACGGTTCACGATTTTGCTTAAATCTTGCTCGGACAAACGCTCGAAAATCACGACCCGGCAGCGACTGAGCAGCGCGCGGTTGAGTTCATAGCTGGGATTTTCCGTTGTCGCGCCGACCAGAACCACATCGCCTTTTTCCACGAATGGCAAAAGCACGTCCTGCTGAGCTTTGTTGAAGCGATGAATCTCGTCGACGAAAAGAATCGTTTTTTGCTGGAACTGCAAACGGCGGTCACGCCCCGCTTCGCCGATTTCACGCAAGACCTTCGCGCCGGAGTCCACAGCGTTGATATTCACAAAGTGCGCGCTGAAATGCTGTGAAAGAGCAAGGGCGAAGGTGGTTTTTCCTGTCCCTGGAGGCCCCCAAATAATGAGACTTGGCAAATACCCTTTGCGCAACATTTGCCCGAGCTTGGATTTGGGGCCTAATGTTTTTTCCTGACCAATGATTTCATCGAGGTTCTTCGGACGAAGAATCTCAGAAAGAGGAGATGAACTGGAGGCGGCGGAAGATGCGGAAAACAGATCCATAACTGGTCTCACAAATACCACAGAGGTCCGCCGAAGCCACCAATTCTTGATACAGAACGCGTCAAAACAAAAGAGGAGGTTTTATGCCTAAAAAGAGCTTACTTATTCTCTGCGTAGCGCTTTTGCCTTTTGCCAGTCCCGCCGCGCAGAACCCCAATGAAAAAACGGTGCGTGCCGCAGCCGCGGGAACATTTCCAGACGGAGCGACCGTGAATATTATCACAGCGACTCCGTTCTCTTCCGTCACGTCGGTTATTTACCAAATTAAACAAGCGGACGGCACCGTTTGTTATGGACTCTCCGGTTACATCAACGGCACGATCACGACGCCGACTCTGTCTTGCGTAAAGTAAGAAAAAGCCCTCTTGGAAAGAGGGCTTTTGTTAGAAACTTTGAATTGTGACGCTGGTTTGCACTCGCACGGGAGTTTCTTCTTGGTTTGCCGGATTTCTTTCGAGACCAAAGACTTCCATCGTGCCAGAGGCGACGTAAGGATTGTCACTGTTGATGCCGCCGCAATAAAGAGCGCAGGTCGTGGTGAAGGAGTCTACTCCAATATCGATCAACGCCTCTTTACCCGTATTCTTCCACCAATTGTCGTGGTGCAAAGCCGCGAGATTATCTCCGCCGTATTCGCAAGACACGGCGGTGCCACCCGGAATCGGAATATTGATACGGATAAAAGCGATAATGAGCTGCTTATCCGTCTTTTTACGTTTAAAGGTGATCGTGGGGATTTTAAAATAGCTCGCGGAAATATCCGAAGTGGGAACGTCAGAGCCCGCATTTTCGCGAGCCGCGCAACTGATCGCTGTAGCCGGAATCAGTGGCAAGGCAGAAGAGTTGATTGAAACTTCGACGTTTGATTCCTCTTGAGCACAGCCAATAAAGGCCCATGTCAAAAGGGCACAAAGCAATAACGTTTTCAGTTTCATGTCTATCCTCGTTTAAAGTTATTAAAAACTTTGAATCGAAATAGCCGTCTGAACTCTTACTGGAGTTTCCTCTTGGTTAGATGGATTTCTTTCCAGACCGAATACTTCCATAGTGCCAGAGGCTACATAAGGATTATCGGAGTTAATGCCGCCACAATACAAGGCGCAGTCTGTTGATACTGACTTGTTTGCATCACCAACATCAATGAGGGCCTCTTTAGCCGTATTTCCCCACCAACTATCTTTCAGAGCGGCCAAGTTATCACCACCATACTCGCAGGAAACGGCTGTGCCGCCAGGAACCGGAATGTTGATACGAATGAAAGCAATAATGAGCTGCTTGTCGGTATTCTTACGCGTAAACGTGATCTTCGGTACTTTGAAGTAACTTGGGGAAATATCCGACGTCGGGGTATCTCCGGCAGCATTCTTGATAGCAGCGCAACTGATCGCTGTCGCCGGGATCAGGGGCAACGATGAAGAGGAGATAGAAACTTCGACATTGCTATCCTCCTGCGCACAGCCCGCAGTGATTGTGAAAAGCGCGAGAAGCAATAACGTCCAATGTCTCATGCCTTATCTCCTTCTTGGTGAAACAACGCGGACTAAAAATCCTGCGTTGTCGTGTTAGCCGGACCGCCATCCACGGGACCGATGATTCTTGGTGTAAGGAACACAAGAAGTTCGGATTTGGATTTGGTCACATTCTTCGTTTTGAACAGATAACTCACGATCGGCAACTCGCGGAACCACGGCACCCCGTTTTCACCGTCGGTGGCATCACTTTGATAGATACCGCCGATCACCGCCGTCTGCCCGTTTTTCACAAGCACGCGCGTGTTGGCTTCGCGACTGTTAACAGCGAAAGCCCCCTGGCCGGCACTGCTGACGTCGGCACCACGGAATTGTCTGTTCACCAGCACTTTCATTATAACAGAGCCGTCCGCAGTCACTTGCGGAGTCACCTCTAGCTTCAGGGTCAACGGCTTAAACTGGAACGTTTCCTGAGTGGCCGTTCCATTTTGAGTCACCTGACGGACAGGAACTTCCGTTGTCTGGTTGATGTCGGCTTTTTCATTGGTCATCGTCATAATGCGCGGAGCGGAGATGATTTTCACCTGCTCTTCACTTTCAGACAAAGACAATGCCGCTTGCAGAGTTCCGAAAACATCCAAAGTACCAACGCTCAAATTCAAGCTCAAAGCACTGCCGGGAACATTCGCCGCCGGATTGATGTTGAAGCTTGGGTTCATGTTCACAGGACCGCGGGCCGTCGAGCCCAGCTTGATCGGCGCGCCGGAAGCACCCCAATTCACACCGAGATTGCGAGTGAAACTTTCCTGAGCTTCCACGATTTTAGACTCGATCAAAACTTGCGGCGGTTGCGTATCCAAACTTGCAATCAGCTTCGCGGCACGCTCAAGATTTTCCTCAATATCGGTCACAACCAGAGCGTTCGTGCGCACATCGCCGACCACTTTACCGCGGTCGCCGAGGAAGTCTTTGATTTTCTTTTCCAGCTCGTCCACTTTCGCGTAAGACACCGGGAACATGCGAACTTTCAAAGGCTCGATGTTCTTGCGGGCTTGCTGAAGTTTCGTGGCATCGTCTTCTTCCGCCTTTAAATCCTGCAAAGGAGCAATACGCAAAACATTGCCCTGACGGGTATAACCCAGCTTTTTCGCTTTCATGATAACCACCAAAGCCTGGTCCCAAGGAACTTGACGGAGCTTCAAGCTCACAGTTCCTTTGACGTCTTCGGAGATCACCATGTTCACGCCGCTTTCTTCCGTGATGAAACTCAAAGCGTCGCGAATATCCATGTTATTGGTTTCAAGAGAAATTTTCTTGCCGTAAAACTTCGTGTTGCCGGAAAGGAATTCCGTCAAGTTTTGACTGGGCAGAATTTTAGCGTCATTCAAATCCACGTTGGTGCCATCAGCGGAAACAGAACCTTGCGCCATTTCCGTGCCATGTTGAGCCTGGCTGCCGTTGGCGACGACCAAAAGACTGTTGCCTTCGGCTTGCACGGTCGGTTCACCCACGCCTTCGCGCAACTGAATCACGAAACGCGCGGTTGTCGAACCCGGATTTTGATACGCATCAATCGCACCGATGCTGCCTTTGATGTCGCGCGTGTTCAAAGAACGCTTCAAACGATCCGGCAGATTGGCGTTTTCAACTTCAATAATATACTGATGCAAATCGGGATTGGTGCGGGTCGTGTACGTGAGCGGCTTATCCGCATGCACGATCACCGTACCGCCTGTTTCGTTGGCTTTGAATTGCAAATCCGTGATGTTGGCAGGCATTCCCGTAGGAACGGACACGGTTGGCGCCGTTTCATGCACAGGTGCCGGCACTGTTTCCGTCACCGTCGGAGCCGGAGTTTCCGGTGCCGGTGTGGTTTCAGGAGCAGGCACATCCGCCACAGAAGAATCCGCGAATGGATCTTCGGTCGGAGATGTTTCTTCCGCTGCCGGTGGAACTGTTTCCGCAGGAGGAGTCGCCGCTTGCGTGCCTTCCGCCTGATTCACTTCATCTTCGATCGCCAGATCCTGATCGCCTTGCGCAGGAGCCGCAGGTTCACTTTGCGCCGTCGCAGTGTTTTTACCACCGTCTTCAAAATCCGCAAAATCATCCTGGGAACCGGACTCCGCCGGTACCGCCTCGGTTGAGGACTCCACTCCATCCAAAGACAAATCATCCTCAGCGGGACGGCTTGCACAGGAAGTAATTGAAGCTAACAACGCACTTAGGATAAAAAACCGAATGAGTCCTTTCATTCGCTCCCCCTTCAATTAAAACTTACTTTCTCAACTCCAATACGCGAGTCTCTTTGACCGATTTTCCGTCATCGTATTTCGTTTCTACGACAACCACTTCACCCTCGCGAATAGCCGCTACAAATCCTTCGGAACGGCCGATTTTGGAATTCTTAGTCACAGTGTAAACACCGCCATCCGGATCGCGAATCATCGCGCGCGGAGTGCGAACGTCCCACAAAATACCCACGACTTGCAAACGGTCGACCTCCCAGCGTTGCAAAGGCTCAAGAATCTCGTTGGGTTTCAACGGCTCTTGATGGGTAGGACGCACAGTACGGAAAACTTTGAATGGATCGCGTTTTCCGGTGGGATCGTATCTATACTCATCACGAGGAACGAATTCCTGTGGTGGAGCTGCCGCCGTCGCGCCATCACCGATCGGCATGTCAACATTCGCCGGAGGCGGAGGCACAGTGCCCGGCGCCGGAACAGAATGCTGCTGTGCCGGTTGTTGCGGTGGCGGAGCCGCCGGAGCTTGCGCCGCTGGCGTTCCCGCTGGCGGCGTATTGCCCGCAGGCGGACTTCCCGCCGGTGGCGCTTGCGTGTTTTCAACTTCTTTTAAAAATTCAGGAGGCAGATCTCCCGCGGAAGGAGCATCCTGAGAATGCGCCGGCGTCATAAAGCGCACGCTCACCGCAAAGGCAAGCCACAGCCCTAACGACGCCACTACAATGTAAGACACAAGCCATCTTACAGACTTCACTGCGGATTCTCCGTACTCGCGTTTGTACCTTGTTCAGGTTGTTTTTTCTTCTCTTCAGGAGCCAGTTTATAACCCACCACTTGCCCTTCGAATTTCAATTTCTTGGAGCCCGGTTCTGACTCGGTAATCACAACGTTCTTCGTACGCGCCATACGTTCCGCCGTCGACACCAGGAAGGTGAACTGCGCCAATTCCGCGTAGCTGCCTTCCAAAGTCACGTCGACCGGCACTTCTTCAACGACTTCCTTTTTTACGTTTTCACCCGGTTTTTTGGATTTAACACTGACCCCGGCATTACGTGCGAAATCATCGATTGCTTTATTAATATCAATAGAGAAAAGAACCGACGGCAAACGGCGGGAGATTTCCTGGTATTTCTGGCTCAGCTGCCCGACTTTTTCCTGCATCTCCTGCACTTGTTTTAAAGTCGCGTCAGTATCTTTCTTTTTCTTTTCTTCTTCCTGCAATTGCTGGCTGACCTGAACGATTTGCGCGTCCACGGCCGAACCGTCGTTGTAAAGGAAGTACCAATAAAAAGCCGTCAATCCCAATCCGATGACCAGGATTTTGCTAATTTGCTGGGCGGCGAGAGTTTCAAAAAACTTATTCATTGCGGTCTCTCCAGCAAGCAGCTGATTTCAAACTTCTTAAGCATGACGCCGTCTTGGTTCACCTCGCTGGAGCTAACCAGATTGACGTCCATCAAAAACACACTCTTCGTCAAAGCTTCCAGGAACGTCGAAACCTCGAAATCACTGAGCGCCAAGCCCTGGATATTCACTTTATCCGGATTGATCTGCACGCGTGTAAGCCATGCTTTTTCCGGAATCACCGTCTGCAAAAGATCGAGCACACGGATTTCGCGCTGGCGGTCTTTTGAAATTTTCTCCAAAGCGGAGATACGGGCTTCAATCAGCGCCTCATCCTCTTTGAACTTTTTAATCTCTGCGACGGAGGCCGCTTGCTTGGCATTGTAGTTTTGCAGCTCGCTCAAAACTTGGGTTTTCGCGTTCAAGTCAGCAACCTTCGCAGGGACATTTTGATTTTCGTAAATATAAAGAGCCAAAGGTCCGACCAAAAGTAAAACCAACCGCTTGAGAGCTTCCTTGCGGGCCTCATCCGGGGAAATAAAACCATCCGAGGAAATTCCTAATGAAGCGCCCAGAGGTGAAGAGGCGCTGACAGCGCCTGAAGATGCCAGATTAATCTTAATCATGATGCATCCCCCACTTCACGCAACGCAAGACCCGTGACCACACCGGCAAAAGAACTGATCTGCTCCAGATATTCCGGAGAGAATTTTTTCGGATTGGCTTTCACGCGCAGGAAAGGATTGAACGGCTCCATAAGGATGCCCGTCACACGTGATACTGTTTCCGTCAAACCGGAGGTCGCGGAACTGCCACCGGTGAAAAAGCAGCGGTTCAAAACCAGACCGTTCGTGGTCGCGCTTAAGAAGTCCAAGCTGCTGCGAATTTCTTCGGTCACCGCTTCGTTGGTGGCGCTGATAATACTGTGCACTTCATCCGGCACTTCACGACGCGAGATCGCGCTGAGTTTCAATGCTTCCGCTTCGGCGACAGTCACACCCATCGCTTTGTGGATCTCATTGGTGTAGTTCGCGCCGCCCACAGGAATATCGCGGCAGAAAATCACTTCACCGTTTTGCACGACGACGAAATTGGTGATCGCGGCACCGAAATTAAGAATGCCGACAACTTCACCCGGCACTCTTCCGTAATTCAATTCAAAAGCGTTGGCCAAAGCGAAACCGCTCACATCAAGAACGCCGCAAGAAAGACCGCTGACTTCCACGACTTGCGTGTACTGACTGACGAGTTCATTTTGCGCGGCGATCAGCAGAATATCCATGGTGTCCGGAGAACTGCTGTTGGCCAGAATGTGGTGAGCAAGGCTGATGTTGTTGATATCAAAAGGAATGTACTGCTCGGCCTCGAAGCGAATCTGATCTTTGATAAGCTTCTTATCCATTTTGGGAATGGTGATTTTTTTTACGATCACCGCGGTTCCCCACATCGCTGTGGCGATACTTTTTCTTTTTGATTTCACTTCGTTAAGCAGAGATTGAATCGCAAGACCGACGGAACCGATGTCGACGATTTCACCGCCAGACACGGCATTGGCGGGAGTGGGCGCGAAACCAAAAGAAAGCAACTGGGCTCCTTTTCCGCTGAAGTCCATTTCGGCCAGTTTTATGGAACTCGTTCCGATGTCGAGTCCGATCACTTTCTTTGATTTAAAAAACATGCTTGCGCTGCTTCCCCAGTTGTACCCACTTAGTGTCTTTTCAAAGACTTACGTCTTTAGACGCAGGTCCTAAATAATAAAATTATTTATGCACTAAATGTGAATGTCAAATAAGGGTCTAGCTAATACCGGGAAGAAAGAGGTCCAGGTACCACAAGCCTATGGTCTCGCCACCGAACAAGTACAAAATCGCCCCCAAGGCCAGGTAAGGACCGAACGGAATCACCGTCTTTAGTCCAGCTTTCTGCTTGCGAGCCGCAATCAAGCCGACAACGCTTCCGATGATCGCGGAAGACATGATCACAAACGGGATGGCTTTCCAACCCAACAGCGCCCCGATCCACGCCAGGAGCTTGATGTCGCCGCCGCCCATTCCTTCCTGCTTGGTCAGCAGGTAGTAAACATAGGCCATGCCCCAGAGGAACCCGCCCCCCATCAAAACGCCGAAAAGCGCATCCAGGAAATCGCGGTGGGGATTCAGAGCCGCACCAAGAAGTCCAATCACAATTCCGGAAAGCGTGAATTCATCGGGCAAAATCATGTGATCAAGGTCGATGAAGGTGCAAACAACTAGACCAAAAATAAAAATCAAATATTCCAAAAGAGACCAGGAAATACCGACGTAATGGTAACTCAGCATGAAAAGTACGGCCATGATGAGCTCCACCAGGGGATAACGGAACGAAAAACGCGCTCCGCAATGGCGGCAGCGGCCACGCAAGATAAACCAGCTTAAGATCGGAATGTTGTCGTACCATTTGATCGGCGTTTTGCAGCTGTAGCAGTAACTGCGCGGCTTAACGATGCTTTCTTCTTTCGGCAGACGATAAATAATGACATTGCCGAAGCTGCCGAAGATGGCGCCCAAGATAAAGAAAAAAACGTAGTAAAAAATTTCGAGGCTAGACAATGTCTTTTCTCCTGAAAAGGAAGTTCGCGATCAACACCAGCAAGATCGCCCAGCCCGTCATATGTGCCAGCATCCAACCCACGTTTTGCGCCGGGATGCCGTTTTCAAGAAAGTAAGCGGACTTCCAGTTCATACGGTACAGGTTTGGTGAGAGCCAGTGAAGCACTTTCACGGCTTGAATAAACACGACCTCTTTGCTTTTCTCCGCAAAAAAGGTCAAATCACCCAGCCAATGTCCCAAAAGAAACATCATAAATCCCGCTCCGAGCGCCAGCACCGGACGGACCACCAAGCTGAAGCAAATCACCATGCACAGTAAAACGGAGCTTTCAAACCAGAGACTCAGACAAATCTCCGCAAAAGAAAGCCATAGCCCCGGTTCACTGTAGAGCCCTAAAAGAACCCACAACACGAGTCCCAACGCCACCATTAAAAGTGTGTTCAGTGCAACAACACCCAGAATTTTTCCAATGATGAATTGTTCGCGGCTCACCGGACGGGACAGAATCAATAGACAGGTCTGCTTTTCAATTTCTTTTGCGAGCAGATAGGAGCCTGAAAAAAGTGAAACTCCTAGTGCTGCCACTTGGATCGCCAGAAAACCGAAATCGGTGAGAATCTTTCTTTGTTCCGCAAACGACAGCGCACCAAGAAGGAAACTCAAACCCAAAAGAGCGATCGCAATCAAAACAACGACCAGAAAAACTTTTTCACGCAGCATTTCGCGCAAGGTGGTGCGCGCCAAAGCCCACACCTTAGCCATGAGCTTCCTCCCGTCCCTTGAGCACGGAAAAGGCGCGCTCCAAACTTTGGAATTCGGCCATGAAGGAACTTAAAACGCCGTCGTACAAAATCTGCCCGCGATTTATCACAACCAGATGAGAACAAAGCTCTTCCATATCCTGCAAAAGATGGCTGCTGAAAAAAAGACTCACACCGCGCTTTTGCTCTTCGCGTAAAATATCTTTAACGAGGGCACGACCGTCGGGATCAAGGCCCGACATCGGCTCATCCAGAATCAAAAGATCCGGACGCGTGAGAATCGCTTGGGCAATCCCCACTCTTTGCAACATGCCTTTGGAATAAGTGCGCAGACGGCGGTCCTTGGCCTCAAGCAGGTCTACTTTTTTAAGCGCTTCCTGCGCGCGCTCATAGAAATCTTTCAGTGAGGAACCGTAACAGAGATTCCAGTGCAAACGCAGAAATTCCATTCCGGTCAGAAATTCGTAAAGATAAGGGCGCTCCGGCAGGTAACCGATGCGCGTTTTGCTTTCGCTGCTCAATGGCTTTCCAAAGAAAAGAATTTCACCACTGTCGGGACGGATAAAATCAAAAAGACATTTGATCGTGGTGGTTTTGCCAGAACCGTTGCTGCCGACAAAGCCCGAGGTCTCCCCTTCAGGAAGAGAAAAAGTCACATCCCGCAAAACATGACGGTCCTTTTCAAAAAGACCGCCTTTAAAAGTTTTATTGAGATTACGAACTGTCAGTACCGCCATGACCTATTCGGATTTCAGCCCGATGTTCAGGGCTTTCACCATCTCCCTGACTGGATCATACTGTTTTGAGGTCGCCGGCATCAAGCCGCGAGATCCTAAAATTTCCGAGTACGTGTTCTTATCTTGAGTGTCTTCAAGAATATCGATCAATGCGAACATCAAAGTATGCGTGGTTTTTGGATATTGGTCGTAAAAATCCTGGCGCACGCAGAAAGGATCATTGGGAATCGGCGCGCTCATCCACACAATGCGGTACTTCGCCTTTTTATCTGTTCCAAATTTCACCCAAGCGCCTTGACGACCTTTTTCATCATCACTGAATACGGCAGCTGCGTCCACTTTGCGCGCTTCTAAAAACTGAATCGACGCCTGGTGATTGCCGGTGAAAGCGACTTCTTTAAAATCTTTATCGTTCAAACCCGCCTTGCGCAAAGCCACCTGCGGATAGAGATAGCCGGAGGAAGACTTATCGTCGACAAAAGCGATACGTTTGCCTTTAAGGTCTTTGAGTTTTTTAATTCCGGAAGAAGACGGTGTTATAATCGCGGAATAATAAAACGGCTCATGCCATACTTTTTTAAGCAAAACTTTGGCTTGGGCTTGCTGTTCGGCGAACACATAGGTCAAAGAGGAAAAGAACGCAAAGTCCACCTTCTTTGTTTTCATGGCCTCAATCAGGCCCTCATAGTTTTTCGAGATATAAATATTCACAGGAATATTGAGGCGGTTTTGTAACTCTTTAGCGAGAGTCAGGCCTTGCTCGCGCAGGTTTTCAGGGTTTCCTCCGGGGATCACGCCAATGGTGATCGCAGGCGGTGCGGTTTCAGTATTTGCATCCGCCGCCCCCGCTTTCTGAACACTTGAAAAAACCAGAAGAGTCGCGAGTCCAAGAATGAGTCTTTTCAAAATTCCTCCATGGCTCCCAGAGCCTCGACTGATAATGACTCATTTCTTTGATTTTTCAAAGCAAGAACAAACGCTTCCGCGGCATCACTCTCAGTGAGGCAGGGAATATTATAGTCGGTGCAAGCTCGACGAATGTCGAAGCTCGCCTCAATCGCACGGCGGCCTGAGGTCGTATTGATAACAAAAGCCACTTCTCCGGAGCGGATTTTATCCACGCAGTGCGGACGGCCCTCGTCGACTTTTCTTAAGGACAGGCAATTCACACCGCGCTCGTTGAAGAAGTTCGCAGTTCCCGTTGTCGCGGAAACTCCGTATCCCATGCGTTGCAGTTCTTTAGCCATTCCCAGCATCAGCTCTTTGTCTTTATCACGCAGTGAAAAGAACACTTGGCCCATGCGTGGAAGTCTTATGTTACTTGAAAGAAAGGCTTTGGACAGTGCTTCGGAATAATCCGCGCCGCGGCCCATGCTTTCACCGGTGGATTTCATCTCAGGTCCTAAGATCGAATCCGCTTCCGGGAATTTCTTGAATGGGAAAACGACACCTTTGACGGACACGGTTTTAGTGTCGCGCCAGTTGAGTTTCTCGAGCTTCAAATCTTTTTTCTTTTTACCCAGCATGGCGGCCACACCGAGATCAATCAGCGGAATGCTTGTGGCTTTAGCAACAAACGGCACAGAACGCGAGCTGCGCGGATTAGCTTCAAGCATATAGACAACATCGTTTTTCACCGCGAGTTGCAAATTGAGATGTCCGATCACTCGCAAACGATCGGCAAGCTGTCTGCTGAGATCTTCGATGCGTTGGCAGGTCTCCGGTTTTAAACGCTGTGGTGGCAAGACACCCATGGAATCCCCCGAGTGGACACCGGCGGCTTCAATATGCTCCACCACGCCACCGACAACGGTCCAATCGTCACCGCGCACGAGATCCACATCGACCTCCAGAGCGCCGGCCAGGAATTGATCCATCATGCAAGGTTTGTCTTCCCCGATAAAATCTTTGTGGCGCTGGAAGTACGACACCAACTCTTCGTGATTTTCGATCACTTCCATACGACGGCCGCCCAGAACGTAACTAGGACGGCAGATCATCGGATAGCCGACCTGTTTTTCGTACTGAAGGGCTTCCATCAATGTGCCCGCCATCGCGGAATTAGGAATCGCAAAATTCAATTCCTTACAAATTTTTGTGAACAGACCACGGTCTTCGGCAAGGTCAATGGCTTCAAGACTTGAACCCAAGAGCTTGAATCCGGCTTTTACCAGCGCCGGGGCTACATTGATCGGCGTTTGTCCGCCTAGTTGCGCGACAAATCCCTGCGGCTTCATAAAGCGCATGATTTCGATCAGGCTTTCGGGCGTGAGCGGTTCAAAGAACAAAACGTCGGAGGTGTCATAGTCCGTCGACACGGTTTCCGGGTTGGAGTTGACCATAATAACTTTAGTGCCGCTTTTTTGGAACGCTTTCACGCCGCGCACGCAGCTGTAGTCAAACTCGATCCCTTGTCCGATGCGGTTCGGGCCGCTACCGATAATCACCACCGCATCCGGAGCATTCACCGTCGCTGAAACTGTCGGCCAATAAGAAGAGTAAAAATACGGTGTGGATGATTGGAATTCTCCGGCGCACGTATCGACTTGCTGATACTTCGGATACACGCTGAGTTTTTCACGAAGCGCGCGCAGATCGGTTTCTTTTTTTCCAACAAGCGCCGCCAGACGCGCATCGGTGAAACCTTTACGTTTTGCGGCAAGCAAGAGTTCGGAATTGTTTTCACTGAATTCAGTTTTAAATTTCTTTTCAAACTTCACCAGAGCTTCGATGTGCTCCAGGAAATACGGATTGATTCGCGTCAGTTCTTCGATTTCCGCCACGGTTTTTCCGTCACGGAATGCCTGGAAAAGATGGTAAATACGCTGACTGTTCGGATAAGAAATCTTACCCGTTTCCATTTCCACTTCAGGGATGGCTTGCGGATTGTTTTCAAGACTTGCCAGCGCTTTCATCAGGGACTCTTGTAAAGTGCGGCCGATACCCATCACTTCACCCACGCTCTTCATTTGCGTGGTCAGAGTGTCTTTGGAACCAGGGAACTTTTCAAAAGCAAAGCGCGGAATTTTTGTAACGACGTAATCCAAAGCCGGCTCATAACAAGAAGGCGTGACTTTAGTAATATCGTTTTGCAATTCATCCAGGCTGTAACCGATCGCCAGCAATGCCGCGATCTTTGCAATCGGAAATCCAGTCGCTTTACTTGCCAGGGCTGAAGAGCGGCTCACACGCGGATTCATTTCAATGACCACGCGTTCGCGTGTTGTGGGATGAACCGCGAATTGAATGTTCGCGCCCCCCGTTTGGATACCGACTTCATTGATGATCTTGCAAGCCTCATCACGCATCGCTTGGTATTCGCGATCGCTCAAAGTTTGCTGAGGTGCGATGGTGATACTGTCACCCGTGTGAACACCGCAAGGATCAAGATTTTCAATACTGCACACGACCACGAAAGTGCCCTTGTGATCGCGCATGACTTCCAACTCAAACTCTTTCCAGCCAAGAATGCTTTCTTCCACCAGCACTTCGGAAGTGGGGCTTTCATGAAGAGCGCCCACGAGCATTTTTTTATACTCTTCCGGCGAGTAAGCAATACCGCCACCGCCACCACCAAGAGTGTAATTAGGGCGCAAGATCAGCGGATAACCAAGTTCATCGGCCACTTGCAAACCGTGTTCATAAGTGCGCACCAGATGACTTTTCGGATAGCGCGCGCCGATTTTATCAAGAATGCCACGGAATATTTCGCGGTCTTCGCCGGCTTTGATCACTGTCGGCGTCGCGCCCAAAAGCTGCACCTTGTGTTTTTGCAAAATACCTTTGGAGTGCAATTCCAAGGCAAGGTTCAGCGCCGTCTGGCCACCCAAAGTCGGAATAACGGCATCTGGTTTTTCTTTTTCGATGATTTTTTCAAGATAGTCGACCTTCAAAGGTTCGACGTAAACACGCGTGGCGATCTCGGGATCCGTCATGATGGTCGCGGGATTGGAATTCACCAAGATGACTTCCAATCCTTCTTTCATCAGGGCTTTGCAGGCTTGAGTGCCGGAATAGTCGAACTCACAGGCTTGTCCAATAACGATGGGTCCTGAACCGATAATCAAAACTCTTTTCACATTGGACGTTCGTGGCACTCTGTCTCCTCCCGCCCCAACGCGAAGTCGCTATAAACCCAGCTTCCCCTCGTTGGAGTAAATCATTTCCGGCTTAACGTGTTTATACTGCTCAAACTTGTAGCGCATTTTAATCAAACGAAGCATCATCGCATCCGGGTCGAGATCCGGGTCTTTGCGATGGCGCTTTACTTCGCTCAAGATAAACTTTTTGGCGCTTTCAGGGTGGAAGCAGAAACCGCGCGTGAACACATAAGAGTCCCCGTGCGGAATCAGGCGCACTTCAAACAATTCATCCGGATCAAATCCGAAGACGAAGGAAGACTCCTTCACCACCAGTTTCTTGTTCGCCAAAAGGTCCTTGATATAAACGTCCCCGTTTTTGATTTTGATAAATTCAAAAATCGAGTGACGGTGTTGTTTTAAAATTTCCAGCGTTTTCAGTTCTTCCTCAGAAAAACGCAGTTCGCGCACCAGCAGGCAGGCATCCAACGGCGTCTGCCCGAAACCTTTCAGTTCGCGCGTGAAAAAATACCAATCATAGAACTGCGCCATGCGCGATTCGTAGTGCTCGGAGTTTTCATCCAGAGTTCCCGCATTTTCGAAGAACTCTTTTTTAGCCATAGCCAGTTCATCCTTGAAGGCATCACTGACGAAATGATTCAGTATTTTTTCAATCAACTTTTCGTATTCGTTCATATCATCCGCTCAACAAAATAACTAAACAGCCCGGACGCTTCATGCGGGCCGGGGCAACTTTCCGGATGATATTGTATTCCTAAAAACTTCCTCTTTTCACTATAAAATCCTGCCACAGTGCCATCATTGAGGTTGGTATGGGTCACAACCGCGTCCGGCGGCAAACTGCCCGCTTCCACGGCATAACCGTGGTTCTGGCTGCTCATATAAATCTGATTAAGCAGAGTGTCGCGAATAGGATGATTGCTGCCGCGGTGGCCGAACTTGAGTTTGTAAGTCTTTGCCCCCAGGGCCAGGCCCAGGATTTGGTGGCCCATGCAGATTCCAAAGATGGGTTTCACACCCAAAAGCTCGCGCACGGTGCCGACCGCCACTTTAACATCGGCCGGATCGCCGGGACCGTTGGTGAGCATAATTCCATCCGGCTTATAATCCAAAATTTCCTGAACAGAAGCGCGGCTGTTGAAAATCTTGATTTCCGAGCAACACTTTTGCAATTCACGCAGGATGTTTTCTTTCGCGCCGAAATCCAGAACCGCCACTCGCGGGCCGACCATATTGTCACCACGGCGGACTTCCGCTTCTGAGCGCGAGGTCAGATACACCCAGTCTTTTTCCATGGTTTTTCTTTGCGCGATCAAAGCTTGAGCTTGATTGCGTGCTTCCGCCTCCGAGGACGCCGGAAGCAAAGCTCCCCACGGAGTCCCCTGTCTTAAACGCAAAACCAGATTGCGCGTGTCGATTTCAGTGACCAGGGGAATTTTATTTTCGATCAGACGTTTTTTCCAGGCGTTATCTCTTTCAGAATCCTGGATCTCAAGGCAGACGAAACCGTCGATCCACAAGCGGCGCGACTCCCACACATCGTTTTCAACACCATAGTTGCCTTGCATGGGCGCGGTCATCACCACGATCTGGGTGAAATAAGAAGGATCTGTGGCGATTTCCTCGTAACCGGAATGAGAGGTGTTAAACACGACTTCGCCCGCACGCGGTTCCCCGCCCTGCCAAGCGCCTGTGTAAACTTCACCGGTTTCAAGTACGAGATAACCTTTCATTAAAATCCCCCCGAGATAATTCCATGGATCAGACTTTGGCGGATCAAAACACCGTTGGAAACTTGTTCTAAAATACGGCTGCGGGAATCCTGCAGAACTTCACTGTCAAGCTCGGTGCCCTGATTGATAGGACCCGGATGCATGATAAGCGCATGGCTTGACAGATGTTTGAGATTTTTCACCGTGAATCCATATTGATCACGGTAATCCTGCAAAGAGTATTTCACCGCGTGACGTTCGAGCTGCACTCGCAAGGCCATCGCGGCATCCGCCCAGGCCAAGCCTTCCGCCAGACGAGAGAATACACGCACTGGCGGATTTTCCGGAAGAAAATCTTGCGGTCCGCACAGAGCCACTTCATATCCGAGCTTTTGTGAAAGTTCGAAATGTGAGGCTGCGACACGACTGTGGCGAATGTCTCCGACAATCAAGACTTTCTTCCCGTCACAAGATCCGAGATTTCGGCGGATTGTGTAAGCGTCAAGCAGCGCTTGTGTCGGATGTCCTTTTTTACCCCAGCCGGCGTTGAGAATCGGGCTTTGCACTTTTTGTGACAAAGACTTCAAATCCAGATCATCGCCACAGCGAATGACCAAGAACTCCGGCTTCATGGCATCGACATTCAAAACCGTGTCCTCGAGGGTTTCACCTTTTTCAAGACTGGTTCCTGATTTTCCATCAAGCAATAGCGGATGGATCCCCAATCTTGCACACGCGGTTTCAAAACTCATGCGGGTGCGAGTGCTGGCCTCAAAAAACAAAAGGGCTCCGGTTTTGCCGAAGCCCTTAGAGTCCAAAGACAGCTCTCCCTTGGCGATCTTGTCCGCCGTGGAAAATAAAGAGTCGATTTTGTTTTTTTCAAGGGAAAGAAGATCAAGAATGGATTTATTATTTCTAGACGACATCTAGAACCCAAGCCTAGGATGCGCGGGCACGGATGTCAATGCACGGAAGAAAAAACTCGGTCCCAGCGCACGGAAGGATAGCGGTCGCCGCCCCATTTCTTCTGCCAATCCAGCGAAAGCCAAATTAAAAAGACCTTACCGACAACCTGGCTCATCGGGACAGTCCCCCAATAGCGCGAGTCGTCACTCGCATCGCGGTTGTCGCCAAGCAGGAATACCTCCCCGGGAGGCACCACGAGCGGCCCAAAATCCTTCTCGTCGGGATTTCTTTGGAAAATCACCCGCCATTTCAGCTCTCCCGTGGATTCCTCGTAAATATCAAAAAGCTCAGGATTGGGATTGTCCGCGATATCAGCGACTTTTTGATACTGCAAAGGCTCTTCATTTAAATAAAGACGGCCTTTGATAATCTGCACGCGGTCCCCCGGCAATCCCACCACTCTTTTAACGTAATTCACGGAAGGCTGATTGGGATAATTAAAGACGACAAGATCTCCGCGCTCAGGCAATGAGGGATTCATTTTATTCTGCGAAAAAGGCACCGACCAGCCGTAAGAAATACGCGAAGAAAAAATAAAATCGCCGGGTTTGAGTGTCGGCTGCATCGAGCCGGTCGGAACTTTGTAGGCCGTGATAAGATAGTTGCGCACAAAAAGCGCACACAGCACAGCCAAAATCAAAGTTGTTAAATAATCGCGCCAACGGCTCATCTCGTAGATTTTAGAGCCAACCGGGTGAATAAAGAAAGTTAAAATTTCCGTTTCGTTAAAACGCTAACACTATTTAAGGAAGCTTTTGGAACAAGCGGTTCCAGCGGATCTGTGCGGGATCGCAGACAAAGGTCATTGTTGGCAGAGTGCTGTGGCAAGAAAGCCAGATCACCCAGGCTTTGCCAACAAGATAATCGTTCTTTACGTAACCCCAAAAACGCGAGTCACTGGATTGATCGCGATTGTCGCCCATGAAAAAATAATTTCCCTCGGGCACTTTGAAAACTTGCGTGTCTCCTTTTCCCGGCTCCGCGATAAAGCGCACGACATAAGAGCGCTCCCCGTTATTTTCCGTGAAATAATGAAAGCCGCTTTCATTGGCGGGATTTTCATAAGGAATCAACGTGAAAGGGTTTCCGTTGACGGCAATGGCGCCGCCTTTCACCTCGACGGAATCTCCCGGAAGACCGATGAGCCTTTTGATGTAATACACTTCAGGATTTTCGGGATATTTGAAGACGACGATGTCTCCTCGCTGCGGCGAGGACCACTGCATAAGCCACTTATCGCTGAAGGGAAGATGCAGTCCGAAAGAGAACTTCTTCACCAGAATGTGATCATGAATCAAAAGATTGGGAATCATACTGCCGGAAGGGATCACAAAAGGCTCCAGCAAAGCCCAGCGCACGCTCATCACCAGCAAAATAGGAAAAAGGAACGTCAGAATCGCCTGATTCCACGTTCCTTTCAAATTGCGGGTCTTTTCGTTTTCATTCATCAATTCACGGAATGGAAGAAACGTCCCCAGCGGATCGTCAAAGGATTGCACAGGAACGGCAGAGCCGGAACCGTTTCTTCACAGCTCAGCCACACGAACATCGCGCGTCCCAGAATGTTTTGCTTCGGTAAGAAACCCCACACACGGCTGTCGGAAGAATTCATGCGGTTGTCACCCATGACGAACAACTGATCATCCGGAACTGTCACAGGACCGAAAGTTTCGTAGATGTCGCCTTTGCGTAAAAGGATGGCGTGATTTTTACCGCCAGGAAGTTCTTCCGTGAATTCGACGTAGTTTTCTTTGCTGTCGTTGATATTGCCGTCTCTTTGGAAGTCGGCATCACGCAGCCACGCAAAATCATCAAGATTCGCCGGCACTTTTTTCTCAACGGGTTTGTCGTTGATATAGAGCGTGCCGTTTTCGTAATAGATTTTATCGCCCGGCTCACCCACGATGCGCTTGATGAAGAACGTGCTCATGTCTTTAGGATATTTAAAGACGATGACTTCGCCGCGCTTAGGTTCGTTGAATTTCACCAGCCAGTTTTCGCTGAATGGAACACGCAGACCGTAAGTCAGCTTGTTCACGAAGATATGATCATGAATCAACAGGGACGGCAGCATGGAGCCAGAAGGAATCACATAAGCTTCGATAAATCCCCAGCGGATGAAGAGCGCGATAAAGACCGCAAGAAACAGGGAGCCCCATCCTTCAGTCCAAAAATGTTTTGTGCGCCAGTTCCAGCCGTTTTTGTTGTCACTCATGCTGCTTCCTCCAGAGGCCACCGTTTAGTCTTCAACCTTAAGAATCGCCAGGAAGGCTTCTTGCGGCACGTCCACAGTTCCAATCTGCTTCATGCGCTTTTTACCCTCTTTTTGGCGTTCCAAAAGTTTGCGCTTACGAGAAATATCACCACCATAACACTTCGCGGTCACGTCTTTTCTTAACGCTCCCAGGGTCTCACGGGCGATAATTTTGGCTCCGATCGCGGCCTGGATAGCTACCTGGTACTGTTGACGGGGGATGAGTTCTTTCATCTTCTCCGCCAAAGCACGTCCGCGGGTCGTCGCCTTCGATCTATGAACGATCAAAGACAAGGCGTCGATCGGCTCGCCATTGATCAGAATATCGAGCTTCACAAGGTCAGATTCTTCAAAGCCGATGAATTCATACTCAAGGGAAGCATACCCTTTGGAGATGGATTTCAAACGGTCATAGAAATCCATGACCATTTCATTCATCGGCAATTTGTATTCGATGATCACTTTCTTGTCGGAGACGTACTCCATCTTTTGCTGAATGCCGCGTTTGTCTTCGCAAAGCTTCAACAATCCGCCGATGTAGTCCGTCGGCGTGTGCAAAGTGACCTTCACATAAGGCTCTTCAAATTTCGCGATTTCAGTTTCCGCAGGCATGCCGGAAGGATTTTCCAGCATGATCTCAGTGCCATCGGTTTTGGTGATACGATAAACCACCGTCGGCGCCGTGGTGATGAGATCGAGATTGAACTCACGCTCCAAACGCTCTTGGACGATTTCCATGTGCAACAGCCCCAAGAAACCGCAACGATAACCGAAACCCAAAGCCGCGGATTTTTCCACCTCGTAAGTCAAAGAAGAGTCGTTGAGGCAGAGCTTATCCAAAGCGTCTTTCAAATTTTCGTATTCGGAAGCGACCACCGGGAAGATACCGGCAAAAACCATCGGCTTGATTTTTTGGAAACCAGGCAGAGGCTCCGGAGCCGGATGGCGCGCGGAGGTCACAGTATCACCGACTTTTACGTCACGAATGTCTTTGATACCGCAGATGATGAAACCCACTTCACCGGCTTCCAAAACGTCTTGCATGACCGGGAACGGTTTGTATTTACCCATACGCAAAACTTCATAGTCACGGTCCGTGGCCATGAATTTGATTTTGTCGCCTTTTTTAATCACGCCGTCCATCATACGCACGAGAACGACAACGCCTTGATAAGCATCAAACCACGAGTCAAAGATCAGCGCTCGCGGAGTCAGGCTGCGATCAGCTTTGGGTGGCGGCACTTTTTCGACGATGGCTTCAAGAATATCGGTGATGCCGATTTTTTCTTTCGCGGAAGCATGGATGATGCCCGTGCAATCCAAACCGACCGTGTCTTCGATTTGTTTTTTTACGCCTTCCGGATCTGCGGAAGGAAGATCGATTTTGTTCAGAACAGGAATGATCTCAAGATTGTTGTCGAGCGCAAGATACACGTTGGCCAAAGTTTGCGCTTCAACCCCTTGAGCGGCGTCGACAACCAGAATGGCACCTTCACACGCCGCCAGTGAACGAGACACTTCGTAAGAAAAATCCACGTGCCCCGGAGTATCGATCAAGTTGATCTGATAGGTGTTGCCATCTTTGGATTTAAAATCCAAACACACCGTCTGCGCTTTGATGGTGATACCACGTTCACGTTCCAGTTCCATGTTATCGAGGAACTGATCCTTCTTTTCGCGGTCAGAAAGAGCTCCGGTGACGGCAAGCAAACCGTCCGCCAAAGTGGACTTACCGTGGTCGATATGAGCAATGATTGAAAAGTTACGTATAAACTTAGGATCCATAGGCCTCTTTCTGTCGCGCCCATTATATAAAAGAAGCGCCGAGTTGCTAGTGACAACTCGGCGCAATGACTCAAGTTTTCAAATCTTCAGAAGACCTTAGGCCAACGTCTTTACCGCGTCCTTCAGCTGGCCGACTTTGTTGAGTTTTTCCCAAGTGAAAGTCTCTTCGTTACGGCCAAAGTGACCGTAAGCCGCTGTCGGGCTGTAAATCGGGCGCAAAAGATCCAATTCTTTCGTAATACGAGCCGGACGCAGGTCGAAAACCTGGCGAACTGCTTTTTCCAAAACCTCAGGACCCACTTTGCTTGTGCCGTAATCGTTGACAGTGATGCTGACAGGTTCAGCAACACCGATGGCATAAGCCACTTGCACAAGGCATCTTTCCGCCAAGCCCGCACCGACGATGTTTTTCGCGATGTGACGAGCTGCGTAGGCCGCAGAACGGTCCACCTTGGAAGGATCCTTACCAGAGAACGCGCCACCGCCGTGAGCACCGTGGCCACCGTAAGTGTCGACGATGATCTTACGGCCTGTCAGGCCCGCATCTCCCATCGGACCACCGGTTACAAAACGGCCGGTCGGATTGATGTGGAATTTGGTTTTCGCGTCGATCCAATGAGTAGGAATGGATTTTTTGATCAATTCTTCTGTGATGAATTCTTTGATCGCAGAGTTAGAAACAGAATCCGCGTGCTGAGTGGAAATCACGATCGTGTCGATACGTTTTGCGACACCGTTTTCATATTGCACAGTCACTTGGGACTTCGCATCCGGGCGCAACCAGTCGACGCGGCCGGCTTTACGAAGAGCTGCGAGATCTTTCACAAGTTTGTGAGACATCGCAATGCTCAAAGGCATCAATTCCGGAGTTTCATTCACGGCATAACCGAACATCAAACCCTGGTCGCCCGCACCTTGATCGTCGGAAAGAGTTTCTTTCACGCCGACAGCGATATCCGGAGACTGCTGACCTACAGCGATCATGACTCCGCAAGTTTTATAGTCGAAACCTTTGTCTGAGTGATCGTAACCGATGCGTTTGATCACGTCGCGCGCCACTTCAGAGAAGTTCACTTTAGCATTGGTGGTGATTTCACCGCCGACAACCACAAGGCCCGTCGTCAGAAGGGTCTCACAGGCCACGCGGCCTTTCGGATCTTGCGCCAAAATCGCGTCCAAGATGCCGTCGGAGATTTGATCCGCCATTTTATCGGGATGCCCTTCGGAGACTGATTCACTCGTAAAAAGGTAGTTTTTCACTGCTTTCGTTCCTCATTAGGAAAGGTGTTAATGAGCTCGGCACAGGATTACGTTGTGAACTCCGTGCCATCCTAAATGCGTTATGCAAATAGCGAGCGGCCAACCTACCAAAGGCCACAAGAGGGGTCAAGGGCGAGGGTGCCCCGGGAGAGCCGACCGCATAAAAAAAGGGATGGTTTACAACCATCCCTTCCCTGCCCGCGTTTAAACGCTTAAGCGGCTTTTTTCCAGCGCACCGGATATGACCAGCGCTCTTCTTTTGTGAGTTCGGGTTTCTTATGATTTTTGAACTGTTTACTGATTTTCAGAAACTGTTTTTCAAGCTTTTCGCTCACGGCATCCACCGCGCCGTAAACATCGGGACCGTAGGCGGTCGCTTTGAAATATTTTTGACGGGTATTCACGGAGACTTCCACGCAGAACTCGTTCTTCTGTTTACTGAAATACACGTTGCCGTAACCCTCCTTCAGCAAGAAACGCGCGATCTCCGACATTCTTTCCTCCGTGTACGTGACCAGTGCATCGGAATGATCGAGGTGCTTAAAGGTGTAGTTGAGTTTCATGTTTCTTCTCCTTCGGCTGGTTATTCAGCTCTTACTTTCTTATCGGCCCAGCAGGACCAAAGATGAGCTCTATATTGAGACTCACTGGGATTTATTTTTGGTTAATTTGCATTGTCTAAAAATTTCAAAGTGTTCGCGGTTGTTAAGATAGCGGCTGACCGGGGCCATATTTTCGTAAGCTTGGCGACAGTGGCCTTTTTGGGCTTCGATTTTTGCATCGAAATAAGAATCCCGCAGAGCCGCCGGCAACCGGTCTACGTGGCTGGGAGCCAAAGAGCCGTCCTGCAGGCGCTTCTTATATTCTTTCACGGCTTGTTCGGCCTGCTGCTGAATTTGGCGGATGTCCGCGTAACGTGGCGGCATTTCATGCGGCAATTTTTTTGCCGTGTCGACAACACCTTCGTAATTTCCCGCCGCAAAATATATTTTTGCTTTTTGGTAGAGCGCTTCGATTTCACGCGGATCGGGTTTGAGCGGTTTTTTTCCAAACGGATTTCCCGCAAACCCCATAAGAAAGCCGGTTAAGGCCACACCGAACGTCACAATCTGATATGAGAACTTCATGAAATTCTTATCGGATTTCCTGGACAAAAGCTGAGGGTGTTCCGCGTTTCATTACAGAACAAAAAGCTCATTTTTTCCTGTCAAAATGCCGATAAAATAGACGTGAAAACACTGAATCTTATGGCACGTCTCGGCTTGGTTTTATGGGTGTCGGTTTTGACCGTCAAAACGTGGGCTATCAATACGGCGTCCGAAGGATTCAAGCTTCTGCACAACACCTCGATGAGCATTCCCGTTTACAGCAGCTGTAAGCTTCTCACCAACACGCACACCACCAAAGATTATTTCGTACCGACTCTTTCACTGAGTGGCTGGAATGCTTTCTTGAGTAACAAACCGATCGCCGTGCTCACCAAGGACTGCCGCTCGTGCAAAGAAATCAAAGACTACGGCGGAGCATGGACGCCAACCGGGCTTTACTACATCGATCCCGATGGTGCCGGAGGCACGGCTCCCTACGTCACCTACTGTGACATGACCACCGACGGTGGCGGATGGACGCTGGTGTGGAGCAACTTGCGCGGTGGAACGAACAAGCCCACCACCAACATGAATTTTTATAACACCACCACGACGACTTTGCCGAAATGCTCGCTGGCGAATGGGGCCACGGCCGCTTCGGGCGCAAGCTGCTCCCTCGTGACTGGAAACAAAGAGCAATACAATTATTTCGTGGGACTGAACCAGTGGAATGAAGTCGGCAAAAAACAAAAGTTCATGGAATTCCTCTACGAATGGCGCACGGACTACGGCAAACCCATCGCTCAAATGGCGAAGATGGCTTTGGAAAAATTCGATCCGTTCCGCCAGTATGCTTTGAATATCTCCAATCTCACGGCGCTCACCGGCAGTGTCACACCGGGGATTATGGCCTACCACACGGGATACGCGCTCACGACGGTGGATACGGATGTGACAATGACCGGAACTACGTGCGGTACGAACTATTCCAACAATCCTTTCTGGTATCGCAGCTGTTGGACGGGTTCTTTCTTTGGTGGCGGTGAAAACTCGGGCGGTGGTTATTTCAATGGCGCTTATTGGACCGGCACAACCAAAGCTTGGGCCACAGATGCCGATGCCACCACGGGTGCGGGCGCGGGTAACGGCTGGTACTTTGTGCGTGAGTATCCAACGTATGCCAACTGCTACGAACATAAAAAATTCGCAGGCGCCACCACCGACGGTTTATACACGATTGATCCTGACGGCCCGGGAGGGAATGCGCCTTTTCAAGCTTACTGCGACATGACCACTGATGGCGGCGGGTGGACTCGCATTTTTAGACACAATATTTCGGCGGGATACTTTGCCAGCGCCGCGGAAGCTTTGTCATCCAATCCCGCGGATCCGACGAACGCGAAGTATTCGATCTTGAATAAACTGGAAAACTTCCGCACCCAGGGACGTTTTTATTTCCGCATCTCATGGCCGGGATATGCAGAGAAAAATATCTGGTACCAAGTATCAAATCCGACTCAAGATACGGCTGTCAGTGGATACTATCCAAAGAGCATACAATTGACGGGAAATTTCTGGGGCGGTCTTGAGTTGGGGAACGGCTCTTTCGGTCCGACGAATAACAATAACTCACTTATTGATGGCTCCGTGAATTCAGGAAACTGGTGGTACGCGATTGGTTCCTTTGTGGCTTACGGCACTCCTCCCGGCATTCCTTCAACTTCTACGCTGAGCTCAGGAGGCGTTCCTGAAGTCAATCTGTGGGTCAAAGAAATAGATCCACCACAAGTTTATTCCTCCTGCAAAGCGATCCTTGATGCGGGCTACGCTTATGGTGACGGCATTTACTACATTGATACCGATGGAGCGGGAAACAACAATCCGCCCATTCCCGTGTATTGCGATATGACTACCGACGGCGGTGGTTGGACGCGCATTTTCTATCATGACATCGCCGGCGGTTATTTCGCTTCCGTCGCCGAGGCAAAATCTTACAACACTTATTATCCGACAGCGACGCGCTATTCGATTCTCAATCGTCTGGAAAGTTTCCGTCGTGCAGGAAAATTCGAATTGCGCATCAACTGGCCGGGCTACACGCCCAGAAACTGGTGGACTCAAACAAGTGATTTCACGAGCCAGCCTGCCGCCGGTTACACGGCGATTTCCATTGCCAGTACTTCCAACTTCTGGGGTGGCCTTGAATACAACGGCGTATCCACGGCCACACTCGCTGACGGTTCTGTAGGTTCAGGCAACTGGTTCTACGCGATCGGCAGCTTCCAGGCGTGGGGTAGCGTAACAGCCGGAATTCCCGCTTCCGACGATGTTGCAGGTACCAATACCGGCGTTTCCAAAGTGGAATTGTGGGTTAAGTAGCCACCATTTTTTTATAATATTCAAAAAGTTTTTTCGAGCCTTGCACAAGATTGGCTTCCCAATCGTTGTGCGCATTGTGGTCAGCTCCATCGGTGATGTACTTCAAAGAAATCAACTGCACACCCATCTTACGGCAGACTTTCGCTAAGGCATAACCTTCCATATCGACAAGCTCACAAGGCACTTTGCTGGGGCCGGTTTCAAAACTGTCGCCGGTGCCGCAAACACCTTTGGGCAATTCCGGAAAATAAGGAATCAACTCAATCGCCGAAGGAAGTGGATCAAACGGAGTCTCGCCGATTTTAAATCCCAGAGGAGAAATATCCATATCACGCTGAACGAAACTGGAAACTTCCACAAGTTCATGAGTTTTAAATTTAGAGCTGCCCGCCGTGCCGAGGTTGATCATCACCTTGCACTTGGTTTTGTGAATCACATCCATCGCCGTGAGCGCCGCATTCACTTTTCCAATGCCGGTATAGACGACAGGAACACCATCTTTTTCAAAAAGCCCTTGCGATTCTCCAGGCAGAGCCATCAGCAAGGCGACATCTTTAATATTGAACAAGGGAGAAAACCTCTTCGTTTTTAAATTTCATCTGATTCAAAAAAGTGAGGTTCACAAGAACCGCCACCGCTTCGACGTTGTAACCGGCCTGAGTACTTAAATCAATCGCCGCTTGCAGCGTGCCACCCGTAGCAAGAACATCATCAACAATCATGATAGTCCCGTGGCCCAAGGGAAGCTCAATTTCCGCCGCTCCATACTCCAAAGCATAAGAAAGCCGCTTGGTAGGAGGAGGCAATTTTCCCGCTTTACGAATAGGAAGAAAGCCCTTTTTATGAGTCGCCGCCAGGTGCGAAGCAAGAATAAACCCGCGCGATTCGATCCCAGCAAAATAATCAATCTTAGAAAGATCCACTTTTCGAACAAGATTCTGAGAAACAAAATCCATAGCCGAAGGATTTTGCAAAAGAGGAGACATATCCCGAAAAAGAATGCCATCTTTAGGAAAGTTAGGAACATCACGAATCAAGCTTTTCAAATTCATAAAGGACTCCTCACGGCCATAATAGATTCATTACCCCAACGAGTAAAGATGGAGTCCTTCAAAGAAGAAAAATGATTATATTCGAATTACCAGGACGAGTTTGCCGGTAGGAGCCGGGGCCTTTGCCTGAACTCACCGAAAAGCGGCCTCCGCCAAGCGTGACGCGTTCGCCCGAAGGGCGATGGAGAGCTCAAGGATGAGCATGCCGCTCGCAGCGTGAGTAAACGGCGAATCATCCGAGAGCAAGAATTAGAAGTATTTCTTACGCTGAGAAGAAGGAAGAATCTTAAGCATGTCGCGGTACTTTGCCACCGTCCGGCGGGCAATCTGAATACCTTCGACTTTGAGCAAATCCACAATCTTCTGATCCGAAAGCGGATTCTTAGGATCCTCTTTTGCAACGAGATCCTTGATTTTGATTTTCACGGATTCGCTCGCCAAAGAATCACCGTCTGAAGAACTGATTCCGGAGTTGAAGAAGTATTTCAGCTCGTAAATCCCTTGCGGCGTGTGCACGTATTTCGCTGTCGTCACACGGCTCACGGTGGATTCGTGCATACCGATGTCGTTGGCGATATCGCGCAGAACCATCGGCTTCAAATACTCAGAACCCTTTTCAAAGAATTCGCGCTGATGTTTAACGATGGATTCAGTGACTTTATAAATCGTGCGCTGTCTTTGGTGGATGGATTTAATCAACCACACGGCTGAGCGCAGTTTTTCCTGGATATAATCCTGGGTTTTATCGCCGGTGGATTTTCCACCTTTAAGCATGTTCTTGTAGAAGTTGGAAATCTTTAAGCGCGGCAAACCGTCTTCGTTCAAGGAAACGACATAGTCATCACCGACTTTATAAACATAAACGTCCGGGGTGACGTAGTGAGTGTCGTTAGGAACAAATGCACGACCCGGCTTCGGGTCCATGGCGTAAATGATTTTGCAAATATCGATGATATCCGCCACATCACGGTTCATGGCTTTAGCGATGGCTTCGTAATTCTTTTTTTCGAGATCTTTGATGTGGTTATTGATCAGATAAACCAAATCGTGCGTGTCTTCTTGCAGGTGTTTCGCTTGGATCAGCAAGCACTCTTTCAGGTCACGCGCGCCGACGCCCGGAGGATCGAATTCATGAATCAAAGTCAAAGTGTCTTCAAGGAGTCCCAGATCGATTTTTTCTTCTTCGGCGATTTGCTCCAGAGGAATTTTGATCCAGCCGTCGTCATCAATGGCGCCGATCAAGGCGTCCGCGGCTCTTTCCTCTTCTTCGGAAAAGCCGTTCATCTTCACTTGCCAGTAAAGATGATCATGCAGCGTTTGCGACGCTGTGATGACGTTTTCATAGTTCATGATTTCTTCAGAACCCGCCATGCCTGATTGCGGCGGTTTCTGATTGGCTTCAATATAGGATTCCCACTCAAACTCATCTTGTTTTTGCGGATCTTGAACGTTGTGATCGGGAGTTTCGCCGTGATCAACTTCGGCCGCGGCTTCTTTGGTTCTTTGCAGATCCTCTTCTTTAAGGGCTTCTGCTTCTTCGAGGATGGGATTTTCTTCCAGCTCTGCACGAACAGCCGATTCCAACTCCATGCGTGACATCTGCAAAAGCTTGATCGCCTGTTGCAGTTGCGGAGTGATCACCAGAGACTGGCTCAGGTTCATCGTCTGTCGAAGAGCCATTTAAAATCTTCCTTTCGTAGCCGGAGGCCGCATTTAAAGCTTAAAGTTTTCGCCAAGATAAAATTTACGGGCAATGTCGGAGTTGGCGATTTCATCGGAGCTTCCGCTCACCTGAATTTTCCCGTCCTTTAGAATATAAGCATAATCGCAAATACCTAAAGTCTCACGCACGTTGTGATCCGTGATTAGAACTCCTATACCTTTGGCCTTAAGATCGCGGATGATGTTTTGAATGTCGGCGACCGCAATCGGGTCGATCCCGGCAAAGGGTTCGTCCAAAAGCAGGAACTTCGGAGATCCCGCCAAAGCCCGTGCGATCTCCACACGGCGGCGCTCACCGCCCGACAAAGCATAACCGTAACTGTCGCGGATATGGTCAACGTGGAAATCACCGATCAGCTGTTCCAGCTTTTCCGCGCGTTGAGCTCCGGAATAACCGTGAGCTTCCAAAGCCACGGTGATGTTTTCGGCCACCGTGAGTTTGCGGAAAATGCTCGGCTCTTGCGCCAGATAACTCAACCCCACACGCGCGCGGCGGTACATGGGCTCTTTGGAGATATTCACTTCATCAATATTGATGGTTCCCGCGTCCGGCTGGACTAGACCCACCACCATGTAAAACGATGTGGTCTTACCGGCGCCGTTGGGACCGAGCAAGCCGACAACTTGGCCTGACTCGACGGAAAAAGACACGCCATCAACGACCTTGCGCTTCTTGAAAGATTTAGAAATGTCTTTGATGGTGAGCATGCTCATTGGTCTTTATTCTCCACCTTCGCTCGAACTCTTTCTACCTTAACCTTTTTTCCGCCGTCGAGAAAGATGATTTCCTCACCGGTCAGTTCGTCATTATTTTGGATCACTTTGGGACGCCCTTTGAAGGTATAGCGGTTCGCTAGCAGGTCCAGGTTCACACTTTCTGACGTCGCATACTTTGTGGCGTCACTGACCCGCACGCCACCGTTGACGGCGATGGATTTCAAAACATCTTCACCTTTGGCATAAAGGAAAGAAGCTTCAGGGCCTTCCAGGCGCATATTATCGTAAGTCATGCGCACAGATCCTAAAAACTTCGCTTCGCGGTTCTTACCGCTGAACTCGGCGCCATCGGCGGTGACTTCGATCTTCTTGCCTTCTTTTTCAGGCTTTTGCGCTGTGACTTTATCCAAAATCAGCATTTTGGACTGATCCACGAAAACCTTCATGCGGTTGCCGCGCAAAAACATTCCCGCCCCCGCGGAATCCTTCGGTCCTTGCATAAGCACCTGCTCGGGACTTTCAATCATACGGGTCTTTGCGGAGTAATAAATTGAAGGCGTTTGAAAGCTGTAACCGTTTTCAGAGCGAGTCGTGACATTACCCACGACACTGAGGTCCTTGGTTTTCTGATCAATGGTGCCGGTGTCGCCGGTGACCGTGAACTCCACTTTTTCTTTGTTGTAAAAAAGAACGCGCACGTTCACAAGCTTCCAGGTTGCGCCCCCTTGACTGCCCTCCGCGCGCTCGGAGAAAAGCTCCCAGTCACGGTTGCCCTGCTGGCTTTCCACGAGGTGAACGCCTTGCATTTTTTGTTCAGCCAGGTTTGAAGGTTCATCGACCTTTTCACCGCGTTTGAGGCGTTCTTCTTTTTCCTTGGCGAGTTTTTCCTGGGCTTCGACGCGGGCGCGGACTTCGGCCTCGTCTTCATGTTCGAGGCGCGAAGGAAATACGATAAGAACCTCAACAAAGAGAAGCACGAGCAAGGCTGCGAAAATGAGGTTCTTGAATTTAGTCATGCCGTGCAAGAATAGCGGAATTTTAGTTGGAAGTCGATTCCTGAGCGAGTTTAGTCACTGCGAAATTGATCTCTCCGGCTCCCGCCTCTGTCACCGTGAACAAAACCTTTTTGATGGTGAGAAAGTCGACATCCTTATCGGCCTGGATGGTCACTTTGCTCCATGCATTAGGATCTTCTTCATTCTCACCACGAGTGGATTCCACCACGTCACGGATTTTGTTTTGCAACTTGCTTTCCTGCTCCGCCTTGGATTTCGCCAAAGCTTCCTGCAGGCGCACTTTGAGATTTTCAATATTCCAGTCTTCCGCGGCCTTCACTTCGTCGAAGCTCGCCACGCGGTCTTTATCAAGCAGGACCTCTTTGTTAGAGATCGTGACGACGTGCGCGGGTTTCAGCTCGCGAACGCTGGTGGCCTTGGGCAGAACGACTTCCTTGGGAATATAAAGAATCTCCCCAGTCGCGTTGTAGTTCTGCAAAAGGAAAATCACCAGAACCGTGAACATGTCGACCATCGCCGTCAAAGACAGCAAAGCCGTGACATCACGTTTGCCTTTACGCTTACTCAAGATGTTGTGATAACGGTGTCTTTCACCGGGTCTGAAAATGGCCATCAGTTCGGCCCTCCGGTCGCGACGGAAATCGCCGAAAAGCCGGCGTTCAAACAGTTGTCCATCGCTTTGATAAGTTGTTCATACGGAATGGCGTCAGCCACGCTGACCACCGCATCCACTTTTTCCGGATAGAGTTGTTTCACACGCTGCAATTGCGCGACAAGGCCCGCTTCGTCGAATTGGTTGTTCACCATGGGAAGACTGATGATCTGTCTCCCAACAGTTAAGACATAACCCATCTCCTTCACGTCCACTTTCAACACCACATCGGCATTGGGCGGAGGTGTCGGCGCCGGTTGAGTGTCCGACTTCTTCCCATAAAGGGAACTGCCAATCTGAATCATAGACACTTGAGTCCACACGGCCGTGATCAACAAGAACGTGATAAGCACGCTCATCAAGTCAATGAAAGGAACGAGGTTGAGCTCGATGTTCCTTTTTCTGCCGCTGGATTCGCCGCTATCTATGTGAGCCATGGAAACCTCTAGTCTTTAATCTTTTCTCTGTTCGCGACAACCAAGTTCAAAAGACTCATGCTTGTTTCAACAACTTCATTCTCTGTTTTTTGAATGCGGTGCTGGAACAAACCGTAAGCCACGATGGAAATAATCGCCACCAAAAGACCGAATGCCGTACAGTTCAAGGCGTGGGAAATACCCTTGGAGAGTTCCAAAGCTTTTGTCGCCGGATCCGCCGCGGCCACCGCGCGGAATGAACCGATCATACCGATGATCGTTCCAAGAAGACCGGCCAAAACCGCCACGTTACCGAACACCGCCAGGAAAGACACCCAGCCTTCCACTTTCGGCATTTCACGCATAACCGCGGCATCCATCGCCACTTGCACTTCTTCATCAGGACGCTTGTTCATCGCCTGCACCAAACCCGCTTTCACGGTGTTGGTCAGAGGAGCCGGACGCGCATCGCAATAGCTGATCGCCTGGCGCAAATCACCGGCAACCACCATTCTGAAGATTTGATCCGTGAATTCTTTTTTATCCACGGCGAGATTTTTGAGCTTCATCATTCTTTCCACGATCACGAAGATCGCCAAGATGGCGATGACCGCGATCACGTACATGACGAAACCACCTTCAGCGAAAGCACGCTGGATGAAATTCATGTTGTCTGCTGTTACTGTTGGGTTCACGGAACTCCTCCTTAAAAACTTTCTCCGGTTTCAGCCGGAATTAAAAAACTAATTCGCTTGGTTCAACACAAAGGGATACGCCTGAACCTCGGCGTACTCGAAGCCGACCGGCGGCTCAGGGAATGTCCATCCGGCAAGACGCGTGCGGATGCAATTTTCCACTTGCGGATTGCCTAGGGTCGAGCTGACGATCTTCACATCACGAGTCTGCCCGCGCGCGATGATCTTCCATCCCAAAACAATTTTACCTTCCAGTTTCTGACCTTTTTCCATGGTGTTCAAAGCGCGCTCATAGCAGCTTTTCACTTCATGGAGTTTGGCGCGGATCACACGGCGGATGGCTTCTTTATCAATCGTGCCGTCGAAGGACTCTTCAAAACCGCCGCCTTCAATCGCCACAGTGGTTTTGCTGCCGAAACCGTCAGAGGCGCCGTACGCCGCTTGTCCCGATCCACGACCCTTGGTGCCGATACCGGCAATCCCTTGAGTCGCAGTGCCTTTACCACCGGCACCGGCGTCTTTGAACTTGGAACCTAAATCATCACCGGCACGGTCTTCATTGAAGCCCGCAGTTCCGGTCGCCTTGTCAGCCATCCCCAGAACTTCACCCGCTCCGGAATACGCTTTGTCGATATTTGAACGGCTGCCACCGCCACCGAAGGCGCTGAACAGACCCACCTTCGACAAATCTTTATTCGAAGACTGCGCATTGGCCCCCGCAGTTTGGCCCGTTTTAATCGCGCCCCCCTGACGAGTGGAGGTAAAGCGCTTCGTACGATCTTTCGCATTCGGCTTCGGCGCCACTTCACTTGCGCGAGCCGCGACTTGCGCTTGCGCCGCTTTCTGGCCGGTTTGACCTTTTTTCTGCGCTTCCTTCGTTTGATCAGACACCACCACTTTTTGCGGCGGAGTCGGAGTCGGCGTCGGTTGCACCGCTGGAGGCGGCGGTGTTGGCGGCGGAGGTGTCGGCACCGGCGTCGCCGCTACAGGAGGTTTATTGAACACCACCTGAGCGATACGCTGCACTTCCTCTTGCTTGTTCTCTTGCCAGTCTTTCGGAATGGTCGCAGAGATGTACAAAGCCAAAAGGCCGACAAGCACAATCGACATCACAAGACCCGTCATCTCCGAGCCCGTCAACATGATCGGAAGCATCGGCACCAAAGGCGCTTGGGCGGTGTAACGGATATAAAGCGTGATATTGCCGCCCGGCAAAGTCACACAGAGCATTTCATTTTGATCAACGCGGACGCTGTAACCTTGTCCGCCTCGTTGCGCTTTTCCATTGCGCGCCAGATCTTCCACGGGCTGAATACCTGCGGAAGAAACAAGTTCCACATTCATTTCACCTGTGGTGTTGACTTTCAATCCCCCGGACATATCCAAAAGAGGATAACCGCGCGGAACCAAACCGTCCGGCAAAGCAATGCTGTTTTCACCGGCGTTCACACGCACGGCTTTCTTCCCGCGGAAGTTGTAAGTCGTCAGAATACGTTCTTTCCATGCGACAATGACTTGCACCGATGTGCCCTTACCTGGTTTCAGATAAGTGCGCAGATCCTGCACTTCACTGGCTGGAGCGAATGTTTTCGATTTTTTCTTTTTACGGTAAGAACCACGGTCCTTACGAATTTCCGGTCGCACTGGCGCTGCCGTGATCACCGGTTTTTCCTCTGTTTTCGGAGGCTCCGCCGGAATCAACGGAATCGGCGCGATTTTGATCTCTTCGGTTTTCACCACCGCCGCTGGAGGCATCGGTGCAACTTCGGGTTTTTTAGGTTCCGGTGGAACCAGAGGCAGAACCGGTTGAGTTGAAACAACCGCCGCACCAGGGGCCACTTTGGGTTTTGGCACACCAACGAAGAAAGCGATTTTAAACGGACCGACTTCAATCTCATCGCCGGAAGCGACAGACTCATCCAAAACGGCTTGACCGTTTTTGAATGTGCCTGAAGAAGATCCTAAGTCACAGACGTAGTAACCATTGTCTCGCAGCTCAATCAAACAATGGATCGGAGAGACTTGCTCCGAGTCCAAATCAAGATGCACTTCGGCGTTATGCCCGATCACGATTTGATCCTGATCGAACTGCTTAACACCAACGAGCTGATTGTTTTTGAAAATTCTAAAAATTAACGGCGCTCTCAATTACCACCCCGAACCCGCTGTATATCTTCTGTTGTACGTCTCATCTCGGGTAAAAAATTCTCTCTCAGCTTGATCAACCTTTTATAGTTGAAATTTTTCTTTTGAAACAAATAGAAGAGTTCCGGCTTTTGCGTGGAACCTTCGACCAACTCGTCTTCGAAACTCACCGTCGCTTTACGATCTGATTTTTTTGTGGTCGTCGTTGTACGCGTTGTCGTTGTGGTGGTTTGAGTCGATTGCGCAAAGCTCACTTCAACAGCGCAGATCATCGCCAAAATGACAGCAAGTTTTTTTACCAATCGCACCATTGTCCCCACCTTCACTCTATTTTAAACCAGCTTTCGCCTTATTTTCCAAAGCAATAATTCTATTGCGAGTATCCGTAGGCCCGCCTACAAACTTTAGTCTATTAATCAGCTCAAGGCCCTCTTGATAACGACCCATGCGATCCACAAGCAGTGTTGCATAATTATAGAGGGCATCTTTGTTGTTATTGTTATCCTTGAGGATCGCTTTGTACAAATCCTCTGCTTTTTCATATTTGTTTTGCGCCGTTAAAGTGATCGCATAATTATTCAAAACACGCGGATCACGCACACCACGACGAAAAGCTGTTTCCAAAACAATCTGCGCTTTGCCGTAGTCTTTTTCCTGAACGTAGATTGCACCCAAATTAGCTGCCGCCACCGCTTCATCACTGTTGATGTCCAAAGCTTTGCGGAAGGACTTCACCGCATCCCGCTTTTCATTTTGCGCCAGCTGGACCACACCCAAGTTGGAATACAGTTCCGCCATTTTCGGACTGCCGGAGATCGCTTTCGCCAAAAGATAGCGAGAAAGATCGAAACGGCCGCGCTTATAGTGATACATCGCTAAAGCATTGAGTGCCTTCGCATCGTTCGGTGATTGCGTCAGGATCTGAGTCGCCGCCTGATAAATCTTCTCATCACTCTGGCCTTTGATCGCGTCGTTCAGCGCCGCATACTGTGACGGCGTTGTCGGAACCTGAGGACGTACAGGCTCTTCAGCCACAACAGGACGAGGTTCCTCTTTTTTGGCTACCGGCGCCTCGGTCACTGTCACCGCAGCAGGCGCTTCGGTCTTTGTTTCTTTCGCCGGTTGCGAAGAACAAGCCGTCAATGCCGCAAGAAAAGAAAATAATAAAATCTTTTTCATTATTGACCTATCCAGTTCACAAGGCGGATGTCAGAACCGATCTCACCGCCGTTATAGTACGTTTTCGGATCAAGCTTATTCATATACTCATAAGCCGTTTTATAACCGTCGTTATAAACTTCCAGTTCCCAGCCGCGTTCCACCGCCAACTTGAAACTTTCCCGGGCTTTGGTATTGAAAGGCTCCGCAAATTTCTCAACACCCGCTTTGTACTGTTTGGTCTCTTCCGCGTTCAAACCTTTCGGAAGAGGTGCGGTGAGAATCGCTTGCGCCATATTCACATTGGCCTCACCCAAGACACTCAAAGAGCTGACGATTTCTTCAGCGCTGTCATATTTAATGACATCGGCAAGCTCTCCGGTGAGTTTGGTTAACAATGCCACCTTTTTATCAGCCGCGGCCTTTTGTTTGTTCGGATCCGCCGGGAATGTGACCGCCTTCATTTCTTTGAAGGTGTTCATCGCCTCAGCGAGCTTGATCTTCGCGGCAAAAGAAGCCCCAGGTCCTTTTTTATTCGGAGCAAAGCGTTTTTGAATCGCCAAAGTTTTTTGCGCCCATTCATCAGCCTTGGTGATTGCGCGCTGACGGCGAGACAGTTCACTCACCCAGTATGCGCTTTCCACCACTTTTTCCTGATCACGGCCGCCGCCTTCGACGTATTCCGTGTAACGCGCAATCGCCGCACCATTTTGTCCGGCTTTGCGATGGATCTGAGCCATGCTGTAAACGGCTTCAATATTGTCAGAGTGTTTTTTATTCAGCTTCGTAAATTCCGTATAAGAGCGAATGGCTTCGTCGTTTTTACCAAGAGCTTCATAAAGAACCGCCGCATTGTAAATCAGGTTCGGCGCCAGAGGATCGGTTGGATTTTCTTGCGCCGCTTGTTTGTACAATTTCGCGGCTTCTTCAAACTGCGCTGAATCCTGGTACTGTTTTGCCAGCAAACGGCGCGCTTTGACTTTCAGTTTATCCGCGGACGGATCCTTGGAAGCCAAAACTTCCTGGTACGCTCCAATCGCCGGAGCATTCATACCCGCACGCTCGTAGTTCACACCGGCGTTAAACAGCGCCGTAACGGCGAGACTGGATTTGGAATTTTGTTTTGCGAAAGACTCAAATGTCTGCGCACTTTCCGCGTATTTCTTTTCAAGCTCCAAATCCTGACCGCGTTTGAAAGAAGCTTTTTCCAAAACGCCACGGATGTCGGAGCCTGCCTTCGAAGAGGCGATAGACGGCACAGCCAAGAGCTCTGCACCGGTTTTTTCAAGACCCGCGTAATCCTTCTTCAGGTTGTAAATATCCAAAAGCAAGTTCGCAGAGTATTCGGCGTATTTCGTGTTCGGATACTGTTGCACAATTTCGCGGAAGTGCTTGGTCGCTTCATCAAAGTGATTGCTTTGATAGTAAAGGCGGCCGATACGGAATTTGATTTCCACGGCTTTTTCCGACTGCGGGAACTTTTCCACATACCACTGACCGGCTTTAATAAAGCGTTCCACCTTCGGTTCCAGCGGCACCGGATCCAAAGAGTTGCCGACACGTTTTTGCAATTCCTGATCGGAAGGAATGCTTCTTTCCACCGCCAGGATCAAGTTCTGTGCGGACTTGCCATAGAACTTGCTTTGCGGAGCATTGTCCACAACCCATTTGTACTGCATCGCCGCTTCGTCGTATTTCCCCATATCGTACAGCAATTCACCGTAGTAGAAATGCATGTCGCCGGCCAGGGCGGAATCCGGGAACTCTTTCAAATAAAGCTGATAACCTTCGTTGGCTTGCGCTTGCGAAAACGGCGCACGAGAGTTTTGCGCCGTTTGATGCTGTTGCAAAACATAGTTGCGCAGCGTGGTTTCGCGAAGTTTATAGGAATTTTCAATCAGCTCTTTATTGTTTTTATTGGCTGCATACCACGCGCTGTTCGCGTCGTAGTCCTTCACCCAGCTGTAAAGCTCCCCTTTAAAGCGTGAAGTGTTCTTGGCGTAATAATAGTTCTGAACAATTTGGTATTGATATTCAAACGCTTTCGGAGACGTTGGCGCCTGAGAAATCAAAAGTTTAAAGACTTCGCGAGAGGCATCTTTGTTACCCCGGTCAGAATACTGATACGCCAGTCTTTCCAGATAAGAATTGTAATCGTTACCAACCAAGCCTTTAAAGAACGAGGCGGCTTTGGTCGGATCTCCGGCTTCGGCATAGAACACCACGATGTCGCGCAGAGCTTCGCCTTCCAGACGAGTGCGGTTGACAGTGCGTCGTCCAGCCAGTTGTTCCCCGGTCTCGGCTTTGCCCGTCTTTATGATGAACTCAAGATAGTTCATCGCCTGCTGAGCCTTATTCAGACGGAACAAGCACCACGCGCCTTTATAAAGGGCGAAGGTGTGCAAACGGTGGCTCTTGTCTTTAATTAGATAAGAATACTCTTTGTAAGCCTGTGCCCACTTTTCATTTTCAAAATAGTATTCGGCCAAAGCGAAGTGCGCTTCGCCGACGAACGGTGAATTCGGATAGCTTCTGGTCAGCTGCTCGTAATACTGAGCGCCTTTTTTCACTTCACCCAATTCGAAATAGTTGTAACCCAGGAAGAAGAGCGCCTGGCTCATCTTCTCATCACGCGGGAAATCACGCTGGAACCATTCGTAGAGTTGCACCGCTTTTTTATTGTACTCGCGGGCCTCCGCTGTATCGAGCTTCGGCTTGACCCGGGTTCTTCCCGCTTGGAAAGCACGCAATTTCGCATCGTACTCATCCTGGCGGCGGGCATCAATCAAGCTTGCCTTTTCAACGTACAATTCCGCCAAACGCAGCCACAATTCGCCGCGATTGGGACTGGTTTTAAATTTCTGCGTAAGTTTGTAAAGCTCACGGATCTGCTGATCGAGAACGCGTTCATATTCCGCCTTCTCACCGCCGACGCCACTTTCACGCTGCATAATTTCGGAAGAGCGCGGTGGCTTTACCGACTCAAGATTATAAGATTTAACGTCTTGTTTAAAACCCAGGTTGGAGGCCGGTAATGACGTGTCAGTTTTGGACATTTGCACCTGACCGCCACGACTGCCTTCCCGCGCCTGAGACAACAGTTCACCGACCGTCTTTTTCTTGACTGTCTTGGTGGTTTTCACGGTTTTCGTCTGCGCCAGCACGGGGCTTGCGCAGAGGACCGTCAGAAGACTTGAAACAAGAAGCTGATGCCTGTTGAATTTCATACTTTACTCACAACTTTGTTTGCCGAGATAGTGGTAGTTTCCGACTTCATCCAGCCAGTACTCGCCCTGGAACGGATAATACTCGTAACCGTTCTGGATGTAGAATTGACGGTCCACATTCTCGTCGATTTGCTCGCCGCCAATGTCTTTGCCGGCAATTCTCTTTTTAATGCTTTCTTTACGTCCGTTGATCATCTCATAGCGGATGAATCCGGCTTGTTCATACAGATCACGCAATTCCACGCGCATATTCTGCAAATGCGCTTTCACCATGTCGCCGACGGCAAACTTCGCATTGCGGCTGCGGTTGGCTAAAATCTTCAGCGCATACTGACCCAAAGGTGAAGAACGGAATGCCGGATTGGATTCCACGCGCGCTCTTTCCTGATTGAGCTTATCCAGATAGTGCATGGAGCGTTTCACATCGCCTTGATCAAGCACGTTGCGCAAGACGATGTAAGGCAGACGCAGGTTCGCGTTCTTGTCGGTGGTTTTCATAACGTGCGCTTTTTCCACTTCCGCATAGTAAGCTCCGGCTTCGTTCGTAGACTTCAGGAAGTCCCCGATCTTAGAGCGCACAGGACCGTAAGTCTTTTCAAAGAGGCTTAAGACCTTTTCCATCTCGTCGTACTTACAGATGTAGAGATAGACGATCGCACGCAAAAGTAAACTCTCCGGCATATAAAAGTCTTCGTAATATGCCGAGTGGAGAGTTTGGAAATTACTGAGAGCCGAACGGAAGCGGGCCGCACGCAGCATCGCCCAGCTTTGTTCAAAAACCGCGTCGTGCCACATCAAAGTGTCGCGCGGAACCTGGGAATAAGCTTCAATCGCCGCTTCCCAATCTTGTTTCTGGTAAAGAGCGCGGGCCAAACCCATTTGCGCCGCCACCCGGTTGGTGTCGGTCACAGGTGCTTTACGGCGGGCATCGAGCATCTTCGTAAAAGTGCCGATCGCTAAAGACGGCTGATTGGCTTCAAGCTCCGCCAAACCTTTGCTGTAAAGAGCCTGGAAATAATAGCTGCTGCCATAGCTGACACGACCGAAAAGCTGCGCGGCTCCGGCGAAATCACGCTGACGCAATTTGATTTCACCCAACCGGAAGTGAATCATATCGCGCAAGTTGCTCGGGAAATCATTCAAATCCACGCGCGAGATCGCGTAGTTCAAAATAGTGTCGTCACCAAGAGTGTCGGCCACGATAGAAAGTTTTTCAATCGCCAGCTTTGAATACTTAGGATGTTTGGAGCGGATCACATCCACAAACTGGAAAGCCGCTGTTTGATAAAGCTTGAGCTCAATCAACATGGTTCCCAGAATGTATTTGATCTGCGGGCGCTCGGAAGCAAGTTCAGGACGGCGACTCAGAGAAAACAAATTATTCGCCGCGGATTCATACTGTCCGCTTTGCGCCATGCGCAGAGCATTGCTGAGCTGGTTGCGCAAGGTCGCCTCACGGGTGTCATTAAACACCGGAGCCGCACGGCGGGTGTTCTTAGGCTTCACCGTTTTACGTTGCGCAAAGCCCGTTGCCGGTACGACAAGACTTGTGGCTATCAGGAGCAGTAGTAATTTTCTCATCGGTAACTAGCCTCCGGAAAGAACCAGCTCATTCCCACAGTGAGGAAGAGATTGTTGAATGAATTCTGAGATCCGTCGATGCCTTTGGCATTGAAGAAGTTCCAGCTGAAATCCCAGCGCAAAGCATAGGATTTGCTCAAAGCAAAAATCTGTCCTGTCGCCAAGTGAATGGTCCCCGCATTCTCACCGGCTTGCGTATTCGTCGTGCCGTAACCCGCGGAGAAGTAAAGATCAAAAGGCACAATCTTTTCATTGAACCAAGTGATTTTACCGTAGATCGGAACATACATGATATCCAGGCCGACGAAAGACTTCGGATAAACCAGGTTCTCCGTGCTTACACCCTGGATATCACGCAATTCTTCCGTGATCTGTCTTTCCGAAGTGGTGAGACCAAAGTAATTCAGCTCCACACCCCAAGTTTCATTCAAGAAATAACTGGCCTTGGCCACACCACCGATGGTGTTAAAGAAGGGGTTGTTCGTCAGAATGGTCGCGCCGCCAAACAATTGGAAACGACCCGTTTTCGGCAAGAAGCGTTTCTGAATCACAGAGATTTCTTTAAACGGCGCCAGAGTTCCCAATCCAGAGAAATCCGTCAGCGTATTGTTCTGCGGAGAAGACTCCAGATAACCGGGAGCCGTATTCGCCGCCGGTGGCTTTTGCGCCGGAGCAGCCTTATCCAATTCAAGTTCAATCACATCAAGTTCTTCGGCTTCGGAAGACTGCTGCGCTTTGGCTACCCAAGGAGCCAGCAGAATCAGCGTGAGAAGAAGAGAAATATGTTTTTTCGTCATCATGCTTACCGCTCCTTAGAATAAGTACGAAAGACCCACGTCAAGGTTTGTCGTGAAAAGAACGCGCTCCGGGAATTCATCCAGTGACGGACGCGGGGTTCCCTCTTGCATTTTATTGCCTGCAAGGAAAGGAATCGGTCCTTGATGCGCATAAAGGCGCAGGTCAAAACGCAGCGCCCAGTCTTTGTTGAAATAGAATTTCTGTCCCAAACCTAAAGCCACCGCAGGGTAACTTTTGTGTTCGTACTGAACGATCCCCAAAGAGCCGGAGCCGTAAAGAATCGTATTCAGCACAAGGGATTTGGTCACACTCAATTTGCCGTAGAAAGCCTTGAGATTGTAGTCGGCCATGATGGTGTTCTTGGGCATTGGTGCCTTGGTCAGATCCAAGTGCGTCGACGGTGTTTGCTCGATTTGGCGAGCGTAATCAGAAAGACCCGAGAAATTATTAGCAAAGAAAACACCTAGAGCATGGTCTTCATTGAAGTTGTAGTAAACGCCCAAGCCAAGCTTGCTGACATTCGCAATCGGCTCCGTCATGGCGTAACCGTAGAACACATCGATATCGAATTTTCCCGCAGTGACAATGTTACGGTTTTTAACGCTGACCGGTTTATCGAACACAGGCAAAACGGACTCCTGCGCCAGTTCTTCCGGTGGAAGCTCCACGACGTCAGCGGCAAACGCCGCTTTATGCAGCAGCAATGCAAGGATCAGAATGACAACGGCTTTGAAACCATTCTTTAGCATGAAAACCTACCTAGAGGAAAATGCCCCATATTTAAAGATGTAATCACAAATCTCTCGAACTGCGCCGCCACCACCGGGTCTGCGAGTCACATAGTCCGCCACTTCCATCACTTCATCGACCGCTTCCGGCACCGTAGCGCCAAACGCCACGGCTTGCAGAAGAGGCACGTCAAAAATGTCATCACCGATGTACGCCATTTCATCTGGCTTAATTCCCGATTCCTGTTGCAACTGTAAGAAAGAAGGCTCTTTGTCGAGAGCGCCTTCGAAGAAGTATTGAATGCCAAGACCCTTCACACGCGCGCGGATGTCTTCAGCTTTGGATCCGGTAATCACAGCGATTTTGTAACCGGATTCAATCAAGCGTTTAATGCCGACACCGTCGCGAATGGAATAAAAACGGCGCCATTCCGTGCCGTCAAACCATATACGTGTATCCGTCAAGACGCCGTCCACATCGAGGACCAGCATCTTAATGTTTTTTAACTTTGATATTTCTAATGCCACTGAATCATTGTTGAAAATTATAGACAAGGGGGCAAGTGCCCTACCTTGATACAGGACTTAGGGTTGTATGCAAAACAAGTCGAAAGTCCAGAGGCTTTTTCACTGTAAATTCAAAGCGGCGGAGTGTCCCTGTTCGCAAGAAATCCACTGTTGCAAATACTCCGGAAACGGCGGCGCTTGCAAACTCAATCCCAGAGCGGAGAGCAGTTCCACCGGAGCCACCGTTCCGCCTTGTTTTTTTAAAAAACGCGCCCGGATCATACCGACCGCGATAAGCTCATTGCGACTGACGAATTTATGCTCCAGATAGATATATTTGTCGTCCCAACTAATCAAACGGCTGCGAATTTCAAACTTTTGAAACAGCTGCAAAGAACGGCGGAAGCGAATGGTTTCGGCGGCGACCACCGGATACCAGCCTCTTTCCGCTATACGTGGCGCTGCTTTAGCGCGAATCATGTAGTCGACACGGGCCAGATCCTGCAGAGAAAGATAGATGCCGTTATTCATGTGGCGAAGCACATCCAGATCGGTAAACCACACCCGAAACGGTGTCGAGCATTCCGCCATAATATCCACGGCGGAACGGAAACGGGAAAATAAATACATGTGCAAAAGACGGAAGATCTTATTCATGCCCTGACCCTATTTTACTCGCTCTTCAAGCTTGTTGACCCGGTCCTGCAGTCTGAACAGCTGCGCCTGCAGTTCTTTGATCTGATTCTGCAACTGTGTCACTTCTGCGGTTTGCGGTAACGGTCCCTCGCCAAGCAGGCTTGCGCCCAATTCCGCCCGCTTTAAGTTCAGCTCTTGCAAGGCTTCAACATCGGCGTCGTCCACCGCTTGACCGGAGTCGTTCTGCGCTTTGAGAATTTTATGCTGTTGATGAATCTGCCGGCTCAGCTGCGCCATCTGCTGCAGGCTTTGATAACCTTTTTTGATACGGCTGAAATCGGGAGGAAATTCCCCGGTGATGACAGAGAAGACCACAACAAACATAACAATCGAAATAAAAAGACTGCGCAGGATGGAACCTGCCACCTTGCCGAGTGCTTCCCGCATTCTCAACCCCTTAAATGACATTTGACTCAAGGACACAACGATGGTCAAGTGAGCGTAATCCAAGGAGGAGTGATGATGAAACGTCTGAGTGCAGCTCTGGTCATTGTGCTAGCCTTCACTGGTTGTACAGGAAAAAAAGAAGGCTCTTCGTCCGTATCCACGCAAGGCCAAGGCAAGGAACTGATCGTCGGAACAGACGCCGCCTACGCTCCGTTTGAAAGTGAAACTGCAGACAAAACGGTGGAAGGCTTTGACATCGATATTATCAGGGCCGTTGCGGCCAAAGCCGGACTCAATATCAGAATCATCAATACACCCTGGGAAGGTCTCTTCAACCAGCTCGCTTCCGGCGACCGTGATATTCTTATTTCCGCTATCACCATCACAGACGAACGCAAAAAAGTGATGGATCTTTCTGAGCCTTATTTTGAAGCCGTGCAACTCATCGCGGTTCCGACCTCCTCCAAGGTGACTCGTCTCGAAGATCTTAAAAATCTAAAAATCGGTGTGCAGACCGGAACCACCGGGGATGAAGTGGCCAGCCGCTTAGTCGGTAAAAACAGCGCCAATATCAAACGCTTCGAGGGCACTCCATTGGCACTGCAAGAACTCAGCAACGGTGGAGTAGACGCGGTTATCGCCGACAACGGTGTGATCAACAACTTCCTTGCCAACAATTCCAAGGATTTTAAAACTATCGCCGATCCTTCCTTCCCTAAAGAGCACTACGGTATCGCCGTTAAAAAAGGCAATGTCGAGCTGCTTAAAAAAATCAATGATGCTTTAGCAGCCCTTCGCTCCGACGGTACTTACCAGAAAATCTACAATAAATACTTCGGAGAAAAGAAAAACTGATGTTCAGCTGGTTCCGCACCGATATCATTGCCGAGTATATGCCCTTGTTCATGCAAGGGTTGCGGATGACCCTGCTTCTCACCTTGATCGGCGTCAGCTGCGGAACGGCTCTGGGACTTCTCTTAGGTATCGGCAAAATTGCAAAAGCGGAACGCGGACCGTGGAAATGGCCGCTCACCGTTTTAATGCGCTGGCCTTCACAGCTTTATATTACATTCTTTCGCGGCACTCCCCTCTTTGTACAAATTCTTTTGATTCACTTCGCTCTTGTCCCCACTTTAATTCATGTTGATGACGGACTTTTGATTCGTGGCGAGTGGGCGATGTATTTGAAACGCGAATACGGAGCCTTTATTTCCGGCGCCTTGGCTCTGACTTTGAATTCCGCGGCCTACATTGCGGAAATTTTCCGTGCCGGTATTCAATCCATTGACCGCGGGCAATTTGAAGCCGCTCGCTCTTTAGGTCTTAATTATTTTCAAACGATGAAGGCCGTCCTGATCCCTCAAGCGTTCCGCCGGATGCTGCCGCCTTTGGGGAATGAAGCGATCATGTTGCTGAAGGATTCGTCCCTTGTTTCGGCCATCGGTTTGGCGGAACTGGCTTACGCCGCACGCACCGCTGCCGGAGCTTACTCCCGCTATTGGGAACCTTACCTTTTTATTTCGTTTATCTATCTGATCATCACTTTGGGTATGTCTTATTTCGTTCACCTTCTGGAAAGAAAGTATAAAACGTCATGATCCGCGTGGAAGGTTTGCAGAAATTTTTCGGCGAAAAGCAAGTGCTCAAAGACATTGCTTGCGAGATCAAAGACAATGAAGTCGTTTGCGTGATCGGCCCTTCCGGCTCCGGTAAAAGCACTTTCTTAAGATGCCTCAATGCCCTGGAAACAGCTCAGGGCGGAACCATTCAAGTGGATCAGTTCACCGTCACGGACCACGCGACAGATCTCAATATACTGCGAACACACGTCGGCATGGTATTTCAGCGTTTCAATCTTTTTCCGCACATGAACGTACTGGAAAATATCTGCCTGGCTCCGATGTCGGTGAAAAAGATTTCGCGGGAGGCCGCTGTCAGCAAAGCCCGTGAACTTTTAAAACGTGTGGGCCTTGCTGAAAAAGAAAACGCTTATCCGCACGAACTCTCCGGTGGACAACAACAACGTGTAGCGATTGCACGCGCCCTAGCGATGGAACCGCAGGTTCTGCTTTTCGATGAGCCGACCTCCGCTTTAGATCCTGAAATGGTCGGTGAGGTTTTGGACGTTATCAAATCTCTCGCCCACAGCAAGCGCACCATGGTGATCGTCACTCACGAAATGGGATTTGCCCGTCAGGTGAGTGATCGCGTGTTCTTCATGGACGGTGGTCAAATTCTTGAAGAAGGCACACCGGAAAAGATCTTTACTGCCGCCAGCAACGAACGCACGCGCAATTTTCTGAGCAAAGTTCTTTAACGACGGCGTTTGCGCAAGACATAATAAAGAACCGCTATGACGGCGAATCCAAGAGCCAGCAGGTACACTTTCATTTCAAAGTAAAATAACAAAGCGACGTTCGTAAGAACGGCCAAAGCGGGCAAAATGGGAAACCGGCCGATATGTCCAGGGATCCGAAACGGCCGTGGCATGTGCGGCTCCACATAGCGCAGATGAATGACGGAAAGATTGATCAAGGTAAAAGCAATCATCGTCGCCAACGATGAAACACTGGCAAGCACTTCCACACCACCCGCCGGCAGCAGAATCAGCGCAAACACCAAAACAAAAAGCGCCGCTGTCCACGGCGTCTGTCGTTTTTTGCGCAGTCGCGAAAGCAGCGGTGGCAGGTCCTCTTCACGAGCCATACTATAAACGATACGACTCGTGGACAGCATCGAAATCAGCACCGTATTCGCCGTGGAAAACATGGCAATTCCACCCAGCACTTTCGCCATTCCTTCACTGCGTTCTCGCAAAGCATCGCTGAGAGGCGCCTGGCTCTGGAAAAGCTCTTGCGGAGACAGCAGCGCTAAGGCCGCGAGGCCCACTAGAAAGTACAAACCTGCCGCCGTGACCAGACTGATAAGCACAGCCCTGGGAACTCTTTTTTCCGCGTTCTCAGTTTCTTCGGTAAAATTAACGATCGTCTCAAAACCGAAATAAGCAAAGATCACTAGAGCCGCACCTGAAATGGTTTGAGAGGAAATTTCCACATGCTGCAAACTTTTTCCGAAGTCTTCACTCCGCCAAGCCACCGCCACAAAAAGAACCAGGCCCGCGAGCTCCACCAAGGTAAACACCACATTGGCCCAACTGGATTCTTTCAATCCCCAGATATTGAGCGCCGTAAAAAGAATCAGCACCACACACGCGGTTAACAAAACGGGCACAGCAAAAAACTGCAGCATGTAACCGCTGAATGCCACAGCCACCGTGGCCGCGGTCGCCGCCCCCGAAAAAACCATCAGAGATCCGCAAAGAAATGACAAACGCGGCAGAGTCGGAAAAATATTTTTAAGATAAATATACTCCGCGCCCGCTTGCGGAAACATGCTGGAAAGTTCGGCGTATGACAGGGCCGTGAGAGCCGCCGTGATCCCGCCAATCAGCAAACTGAGCCAGACAGTCTCACCGGCAACACCGGCGGCTTTGCCGATAACGGAATAAATCCCCGAGCCGACAATCATTCCGACGCCATAAAAAATGAGTTGCGGCAGACTCAAAACCTTGCGCATAAGCGAAGTTTTCCACGCCTTCGCCGCAAAATCTGCCCTACCGTCAAAAAGTCAGACAGCTGCAACATTACAAGAAGCGCAGAATCACCGGTGAAAACCATTTTCTTAGACTTAATACTCTAGAACCCATGGCATCCTTTGTGCTCCTCACCACCGAGCACAATAATTTGGAGGATCTATGGAGCGTGGCTTGAATATGAAAACCTTGCTGATGATGGCTTGCCTGGGCAGCATGGTGAGCGCTTGCGAAATGAAACAAAATCTCGATGAAATGCACAAAGCCACGGTGCAAATGAGCGACACCACCAAGCGCATGGAAGAAAAAACCACCGACTTGGACACCAAAACGGAATCCCTCGACGCTAAAACAGCCGAGCTGTACGATGCCCTTCGCCAAGGCAACTCATCGCTCTTGCGCAAAGAATTTCTTGAGCAACTCACTGAATCCAAAGAGATGGCTAAGAAGCTCAGCTTCGGCGTGAAATACTTCTGGGCTTTTGAATTTCAATTGTGGTCCATGCAAGGTCTCGATGACGATCATCGCCGTGAGGAACTGGCGTCTTGCGCGGCTCGTGAATTTATCCGCGAGGTTCATGAATACGCACCGACGAATGATTTTATCTCTCCCACCACGGACGATAACAACGAAAAGAACTTTTTGGTTTTAGCGACCACTTTGCATGAAGTGAACGACAAGCAAAAAACCCGCATTGATAAAGCGGGACTTCAGCGCATGTCCATGCTGACATTGATTGAACGCGCGTTGACTCAAAAGAAAGAATTGCAGGAAGGCAAAATCACCGTTGAGCAACTGGCGCCTTCTTCTTACGATCTGCTCGCCTTCGAGGAAAAACTTGTGCAGCTTTTGCAAGCGCGCCACAATTTCATCCTCACAATGCTGGTTGCCAAAGCCAGCCACATTGACCAAGGCTGGACAAATAAAATCAAACTCGGTCTTTTGGGTATGAAGTGGACTCTGGATTTAAGCCACTACAATGCAGTGGAAATCACCGAGATGAAACGCTACATCCAAGCTGTTATTGACACCCGCGCCATTCTGACTCGCGCCGGTTATCCTGTTGTGGTCGACAGCACGATCATGAAAATCGTGGCGAATGGCCAGGCTGTGAAAAGCAAATCCGCAAATTCTCTGCGTCAAAAAGATGAGGCTGAAATTCTTCAAGCCATTCTCGGTTTAAAAACCGCGCAAGTTCAATTGAAATAGATGGACTGACAACCGCACCGATGTTTCTATAGAACAAAGAAACATTGGTGCGAGAGTTGATATGTCCCCGCTTATTGAAAAATGCAAACATTGGCTGACTTACGACGTTTACCCTCTTTGGTCCTCCAAAGGCATTGATAAAACCCATGGCGGCTTTTATGAAAGCCTCACTTTTTCCGGTGAGCCGATGGATGTTCCCCGTCGCGCGATGGTGCAGTCCCGTCAGATTTATTCTTTTCTCACCGGCGCCCGCTTAGGAGTCTGCCCTCAACAAGTTGCCTCTTTTGCCGTTGAACAAGGCACACGCTACATGGTGGAACGCTTCAGCCTTCCTTCCGGTGCTTTCATTTATTCCGTCAATCCCGATGGCACACCGAAAAGCCGCATGCCGGATCTCTACACCCAAGCCTTTGCGCTTTTTGGTTTGGCGCAAGCGTACTCTTTAGCTCCCAGTGAAGAAATCAAAGACCGCGCAAAGTCCCTTGTGCGCTATCTGCAAAAAGAGCGCAAAGTTCACGGCGGCGGTTACACCGAAGTGGATGAAAAAGGAACTGTGTCTTACAAATCCAATCCGCACATGCATCTTTTTGAAGCCGCGGTCGCGTGGATGGCGGTCGATACCGATCAAGAATGGAAAGACCTTGGCAGTGAACTGGCGTTCCTGGCTTTGCAAAAGTTCATCAATAAGGAAGCCGGTGTTTTAGGCGAATACTTCGACGAGCATTGGAATCATCTGCGTGAAAACGGAAGATTTATTTATGAACCGGGCCATCAGTATGAATGGGCGTGGTTGTTTTCACTCTATGAAGGTCTCACCGGCCAAGATTTCAAAGCGGTCCGCCATCGCTTGTTTGAGCTTGCCGAAAAATACGGAACTTCACGCGAGCGCAAAGTCGTTTACGATGAAATGTGGAGTGACTTCGCACCCAAAACCCGCTCATCCCGCTTCTGGCCCCAGTGTGAGCGCATCAAAGCCGCCGTTCGTCTGGGAACTGAAGTTCCCTCGGAAGCGCAACCTTTCTATGCGCAAGCCGCCGACGAAGCGATGCAAACTCTGTTTAAGTTTTTTGAAACGCCATTAAAAGGTCTTTGGTACGACATGCTCTCTGAAAAAGATGAATTCAACGGCACGAGTTCCAAGGCAAGCTCTCTTTATCACATCGTCAACGCGATGGAGGAGTATATCAATCTCCGCCCGCTATTGACGGATAAGCCGGTTGGAAAATAAACTGGCCAGGTGAAAAACCATAAATTTCTTTTCGTCTGTCTTGGCAATATCTGCCGCTCTCCCACCGCGGAAGCGGTCGCAGCGGCAAAAATTCAAGAACGCGGTCATCTGTGGATTTGCGATTCCGCCGGCACTTCCGGTTATCACGACGGTGAAACCGCCGATCCGCGCAGCATCCGTCATGCCAAAGACCGCGGCTATAACATCACCAGCATTTCCCGCAAAGTCACCGACCGCGACTTTCACGATTTTGATTGGATTCTCGCCATGGATGCATCCAATCTCGAAAACCTAATGAAGATGTGCCCGGACCCAAAACTGCATGCAAAGATTATCCTGATCACAAACTTCTGCCAAAAGCACAAAGTCCCCGGCGTTCCTGATCCTTATTATGGATCCGCCAAGGACTTTGAGTTGGTGATCGATATTCTTGAAGACGCGGTCGAAGGACTCCTCAACCACGTCGAAAGCACCATAGTTCCCGCTTAACGAACTTTCGCGCGCAAAAGATCCTGAACATGCAGGATGCCGACAGGACGACGTGGGTGAGCGGATTCTTTATCCAAAACGAAGAGCATATTGATTTGAAACTGTTCCATAACGAACAACGCTTTTTCGGCAAGTTCATTCACATCAATGGTGCGGGGATTGGTGGTCATCAAATCTTTCGCCACACCCGTTAATGGATCATCGCTTTTTTCAAGGCGGCGACGGATCTGACCGTCGGTGATAACACCGACAAGATCACCTTGTGCATCAACGATGCCCGCAGCTCCGCGCACATCTTTATGGGTCATAATCGAAAATACCTGACGGATCGGAGTATCCAATCCCACCGTGGGCAGCGCATCGCCTGCGTGCATGACATCTTTCACGCGAGTAAGCAGACGATAACCAAGGCTTCCACCGGGATGGAATTCAGCGAAATCTTCTGAGCTAAAACCTTTTTCCGCCATCACCGCCATCGCCACAGCGTCACCCATGGCAAGCGTTGCCGTACTGCTGGCTGTCGGCGCCAGCCCTAAAGGACACGCTTCCTCAGAGACATATACATTCAAAGTGACTTGCGCGGCTTTACCTAAAGAGCTTGTTGGCTTCCCGGTGATGGCCACCAAAGGAATGCCCTTGCGCGCGACATATTTTAGAATGTCAGAAAACTCCGGTGATTCTCCGCCGTAGGAAATCGCAATCACTAAATCCTTAGATTCAACAATTCCTAAATCACCGTGAGAGCTTTCCGCCGGATGCAAAAACACCGCGGGTGTTCCCGTGGAAGAAAACGTGCTCGCCAGTTTGCGCGCAATCTGTCCTGATTTCCCCATGCCTGTGACAATCAATTTGCCTTGGCATTCTTTGATCATTTTCACGACTTGCTCAAACTCAGTACCGATACGTTCGCGCAAGCCCATGATCGCTTGCGCTTCGACTTCCAAAACTCTCAAACCTTGTTGAATCACTTTGGACATGGTTTAAAAACCTCTTACTTTCTTTTCAAACTCGCCTTCACGAAATGCACGAACAGCGGATGCGGAGCCAACGGCTTCGACTTGAATTCCGGATGGTACTGCACTCCCACAAACCACGGATGGTCTGGAAGTTCCACGATTTCCACGAGATCACGTTCTTTGCAAATACCAGAAGCGACCATGCCGTTTTTCTCAAACAGCGCTTTGTACTTATTATTGAATTCAAAACGGTGACGGTGGCGTTCCATGATATTGGAAGCCTTGTACACCTGATGCGCGCGCGTGCCATTGGCAATATGACAAGGGAATGCGCCCAAACGCATAGTTCCGCCTTTGTTCACGATGCCACGTTGTTCAACCATGGTGTCGATGACAAAGTTGCCGTTGCGTTTGGTTTCAGCGTGAAATTCGCGGCTAGTGGCATCTTTAATGCCGCACACATTGCGCGCGAATTCGATTGCGGAAAGCTGCATACCGAAGCAGATACCAAAGAACGGGACACGTTTTTCGCGGGCATACTTGATCGCCGTGATCTTTCCTTCCACACCACGCGTTCCGAAACCGCCGGGAACGAGAATGCCATCCACTTTACCCAAAAGTTGGTGCACGGTTTTATCCGTCACCTTCTCTGAATCGACGTAGATAATTTCCACGCGCGCATTGTTGGCAATACCGCCATGAACCAAGGCCTCGTGCAGAGATTTATAAGACTCTTTCAAATCCACGTACTTACCCACAACACCGATTTTCACCGTGTGCGCGGGGTTGCTGAGAACTTTCACAAGATGCTGCCAGCCTTTGAGATCCGGCTTGCCTGGCGTTAATCCCAAGCGCGCTACAAGCAACTCATCCAGTTTTTCTTTGTGAAGCGCGAGCGGCACTTCATAAATAAAACGACTGTCTTGCGCGGCGATCACATTTTCCGGTTTTACCGAGCAGAAAAGACCGATTTTCGCTTTGAGATTTTCATCAATGACTTTTTCACTGCGGCAAACCAGGAAGTCCGGCTGCAAACCGATTTCACGCAACTCTTTCACCGAGTGCTGCGTGGGTTTTGACTTCAGCTCACCGGCCGCGGCGATATACGGCACATAAGTCACATGCACTAAAACAGAATTTTCTTGGCCGACATCCAAACGCATTTGGCGGATGGCTTCTAAAAACGGCTGGCCTTCGATATCACCGACAGTGCCGCCGATTTCCACAAGAATAATTTCACTGCCTTGAGCCGCTTCATAAATGCGTGCTTTGATTTCTTCGGTGATGTGCGGAATAACTTGCACAGTTCCACCGAGATAATCCCCGCGTCGTTCACGGGCAAGAACGGTGTCATAAATTTGCCCCGTTGAAACGGAGTTCGTGCGGTTCATCACCGCAGAGGTAAAACGCTCATAGTGACCTAAATCCAGATCGGTCTCCGCACCATCTTCAGTGACATAAACTTCCCCGTGCTGAAACGGAGACATGGTGCCCGGATCGACGTTCAAATACGGGTCGAATTTCATGATGGTCACACGGTGGCCACGTGCCTCGAGCAAAGCCCCGAGGCTTGCCGCCGTCAGGCCCTTACCGATCGAGGACACAACCCCGCCCGTGACGAAAATGAATTTCTGCTTTAAAGCTTTTTTCGTCGACTTCGCTGTCGATATCTTCGTTGTCTTTCTCTTCGCCATTACATCCCCTGTTGACTTAAGAGTTTTTCGAGTCGCGCCAAATCTTCGGGAGTATCCACACCGAGACTGGCTTCCTTGACTCTGATTACTTTAATTTTCGCCCCTAAATACAAAGCCCTGAGTTGCTCCAGACTCTCTGCTTTCTCAATGAGCGCCGGGGAAGCTTCACAGAACTCTTTTAAAAACTTTTTCGAATAAGCATACATGCCGATGTGCTTAAGACATCCATCGTATGTTCCTAACTCCGGCGCCTTCATGCGGGAATAAGGAATCGCATAACGGCTGAAATACAAAGCTTCATCACGGCGGTTCACAACCACTTTCACCGCATTCGGCGATTGCAGCTCTTCTTCACTGATAGGATGAGCCAAGGTCGCCATATCCATGGGCGGTTCATCCAAAAACACTTGCGCAAGCTTATCAATCAATTCGCCCGTGACCAGCGGCTCATCACCTTGAATATTAACAACCACGTCACAGTCGATGTTTTTAATCGCCGCATGAATGCGATCACTCCCGGTGGGTAGTTCACTTGCCGTCATCGCCACTTTCACGCCCACAGCTTCCGCCGCCGCTTTTATGCGCTCATCATCAGTGGCGACAATAAGATCTGAAAGCAGCTTGGATTTTTTCGCGCCTTCAACAGTCCATTGAATCAGCGGACGGCCACGCAAATTCACTAAAGGTTTTCCGGGAAACCGGGTGGAACCATAACGAGCGGGAATCACACCGATGATCTTCATGTTTTCACCCAATTCTCGTAAATGTAGTCTTCCACTTCATCCTGACCGTTCTTTTTCAAGGCAGAAACCGCAAAGACCGCGCTTAAGCCGCACGCTCTTTTCATTTTAGCGACTGCTTGAAGCATTTGATTGCGCGAAAGTTTATCGGCCTTGGTGAGCACCACCGCCATCGGAAAACCGCGCTGATCCGAAAATTTCTTCAACAGCTCTTCATCCCGAGTCCACTCACGGCGGATATCCATCACCAGCAAAAGACCGCACAGATTTTCACGAGTCATCAGATATGTTTCAATCATCTGATGCCACTCCGCCATTTCATCTCCCGAGCGCGAGGCAAACCCGTAACCGGGCATATCCACCAGGACGTAGGAATCCTCCATCGAGAAAAAATTCAGCAGCCGTGTTTTCCCTGGTGTGGAGCTCACTTTCGCGACTTTATTTTTCGCCAGAGCGTTGATGAAGGAGGATTTGCCGGCATTGGATCGGCCGGCGATGGCTATTTCGGCTTTGTTACTTTGAGGATAATCTTTTGCCAGAACAGCACTTTTGATGAATTGGATCGTCTTAGGCATAGCTAAGGCTAGCAGAACCGGGCCCATTTCTCAATTCTGAGAAGGCAGTCCCTCCAGCAATAATCTGCCGAGTCGAAATGCCGTGAAACCCCGTTTATTTCGATTTCAGACCGGTCAAACTCTTGAAAAAGAGCCCTGCCAAAACAGGAGGCATTTATGCAGCAACCCCACCTCAAAATTTTGAGTGAAAATACGAAAACTCTTCCACTTACCGACTTTATGACCCTTGGAAAAGACACTCAATGTCAGCTCCAATTCTCTTCGGCCGAAATTAGCGACCGCCATGCCCGTATCGAACGAAAAGATACGGGTTTTCTGATTCGCGACTTACGCTCGGCCACCGGCACTTTTGTGAACGACGCCCGTATCATGGAAGCCTACCTTCAACACGGTGATGTCATTCGTGTCGGCACTCATGAAATGATCTTCATGGCCACGGCCGAAACCGAAAATAGTTTTCCCCTGAAAAGCCGCAATGACGTCTGGAACCAGGAACTGCAAACCCTGGGTAATGTCGCCAAAACCGAATTCCCCGTTTTGATTTTAGGTCCCTCCGGAACCGGTAAAGATATTATCGCGCAAGCCTTGCATGAAAGCAGTGCGCGCTCTTCGGGGCCTTTTATGAGTGTGAACTGCAGCGCCTTAAGCGAAACCCTGATTGAAAGTGAACTCTTTGGTCACGTCAAAGGCAGCTTTACCGGTGCTGTTTCCGATCGCAAAGGAGCCTTTGAAGCTGCTCGCGGCGGCACTCTGTTCCTCGATGAAATCGGGGATCTTTCTTACAGTCTGCAAGCCAAGCTCTTGCGCGCACTTGAAAACAATGAAATCCGTCCTGTCGGTGCTGATCGCAATATCAAAACGGACGTGCGCATTATCGCCGCCACTCACCAGAATCTGAGTGAGAAAATCAAGGAAGGCGCTTTCCGTTCTGACCTTTATTTCCGTTTGAATGTAATCACTGTCAGTCCTCCGGCTTTGCAATTCCGCATGGAGGATTTCGAAGAGCTACTTTATAGTTTCGCCAGAAAGATGCGCGTGCGCTTTTCCTATGGCGCTATCGCTCGACTCAAAAAGCATCCATGGCCGGGGAATATCCGTGAATTGAAGAACCTGGTCAGCCGTGCCGCAGCTCTTTTCCCAAAAGAGCAAATCACCGAAGAACACGTTGAGCGCCTGATCGACCGCACGCTTTTGGAGACAAGCGAAGAACGTCCCGTGAACGATATCCCGGTGATTAAAGAAATCGAAAAGCAGATGATTATTAAAAGGCTGACCGCCAATCGCGGCAATCAGCGCCGTACGGCTCAGGATCTGGGCATGCCAAAGAGCACGCTCCACGATCGTTTGAAGTATTACAACATCGATATTACTAAGTTTAAGGTTTAATGATCGCCGTTTTTATGAACACTCTGCGGACATAACCTTTGGTCAAAACTTTGTTCACTTCTTTGCGCAGTTTATCGCACAGAAGCTGCTTTCCCTCCCCGGTGGAGAGTTGATCGAAGGTCATGTCCTCAATCGTTCTGGCGAAAAGATCTTCCATTTCAGGTTCACGGTCTTTGATTTCGACAACCGCTTCAGAGGCCGTGCCTTCCACGTAAAACTCAAAAGCGCCCATCGGATTCGGTCCCGACTGAGAAGAGCGGCGCAAATTCACGATCATTTTCTGCATCAACAAAATATTCTGTGCCGTGCGCGTAGATTCGTAAAAAGATTCCACTTCCTCTTTAGGATTGTACTGATATTTCTCTTTGCCCCACTCTCCCATGGAAGTGATAAAGAGTTCTTCATCCACCGGCAAAATACCTTTCGTCGCCATACGATAAAGAGCGAAGATGGAAGCACATGTCACCAGCACCAGTCCAACAAAAGCGAGCTTTTTAACCAGGCTGAAACTGCGAAAGGCCGCTGTTCCTGCGCCGACGGTCTTTTTAACGGCGGCGGCTTGTTTTTTTGCGCCTTCCGCTAAGAGTTTGGGAGAATTGCGGAGGGTGTCGAGAGCCTGCTGGCGCCACTTGATACGGTTGACGCGAAAGCTGAGCTGCGCGGATTTAAAATGAAACGCGAACCACGGCAAAAAAGGCAGAAAAAGCACGAGCTTTTTGCGCAGGTTCGAGCCTTCTTTCCAATGTTTGATTTCTTCTTCGAGAGTGTACTCAAGATCCGCCGTTTCAATATGCAGAAAGGCGTTGGGGTCGTCCGGTCCGATATCATTCAGGGATTTTGCAAATTCAGGATCCGATTCTTCAATGATAGAGTCCAGGGACTCGAGCGATAGAAGCTCTTCACCGCCACCTTCGGGAGCGCCGTCGCCGTTTTCGTGCTCTACTTTGGTCGTACCTTCGTTTTCTGTCAAACCCGTCTCCCAAGACGATTGTAAGAAAAGAACCAAATCCGCCGCAAGAACAATTTATAAAAGGGACAGCATCGGCTAGCATAAATATCATGAAATCATTCGCGGCGTTTTTTTTGATCGTTTTATCCGTTTCAGGTTGCACTCACTTTCAAAGATCTGCCGGCAGCGGCTACAATGAAGGTCTGCAATATCAAGATGAAGGCGGCAGCCGTAACGGCGGTTATGACCGTCAAACACGGCAAACAGCTTACGAACTGGGAAAAGATCCCAGCTATCTCAGTCCGCGCGACTTAGAGGAAATCCGTTCCCGCCAAAAACTGCGTGAATTGGAACGCTCTTTAAGTTCGAAAAAAGAGCGCGAACAGTATTCAAAAATTCTACCTTGGCTGAAAAACGATGAGGAAAAAATCAGTTTTCTTTCCATCCCTTCTATCGAAGGCCGCCAGCAATGGATCAATCGCAATAACATCTGGGGACGTTCGCAAGCTCCTCAGGAAGAAATGAAAGAATTGATCGAGACTCAAGATATCGCGGTCGGCATGCCTCAAGACTATGTTCGTCGCTCTTGGGGTGAACCTTTGAGTGTCGAAGTTTCCGGAAATCCGATCTACAAGAATGAACGCTGGAAGTATCAGCGGCAGGTCTCGACGTCGCAGGGGTTTCGCAAAGAAACCCGATATGTTTACTTTGAAGGTGGGCGGGTTGTTGGTTGGGAAACTGAGTAGGACCCTTCCCAGCTTCGCGACGGAGTTCCTTTCCGTTTTCAAGCATCCGCTCACTTCAATGCTTCACTGGCGCTTCGTTGATTAAGTCTTAATTTTAAATATTATTTTTTGCTTTTGCTTGGCGCTCCGTGAGGCCTATTGGCCTCACAGTCGCTTTTCTTAGTGGGCTTCGTCCCAGTTGTTCCCTACGGCGTAGTTTACTTTTAGGGGGACTTTGAGTTGGGCTACGTTTTCCATTATTTTTACTAACTCCGGAGTTAGTTTTTTTAGGTTTTCTTCGGTGTCTTCGAAGATCAACTCGTCATGCACTTGCAAGAGCATTTTGACCGGGACTTTTTCGAAGACTTCGATCATGGCTTTTTTTACCAAGTCGCTGGCTGTTCCTTGGATGGGAGCGTTGATGGCGGCTCTTTCTCCGAATTTTTTTAGGGCCATGTTTTTGGATTTCAGTTCATCGATGTAGCGGCGGCGGCCGAAGAGGGTTTCCACGTAGCCTTGTTCGTGGGCTTTTTTGACTGTGCCTTCGATGTATTCGCGCACGTTTTTGAAGCGGGCGAAATAGCGCTCAATGATGTCTTTGGCTTCCGTGCGGGAAATTCCTAGGTTTTCAGCAAGGCCGAACGCGCCTTGGCCATAGGCGATACCGAAATTCACGGCTTTGGCAGAACGGCGCAGATCTGAATTCACTTCTTTCAAAGGCACGTTGTAAATTTCCGCAGCTGTCGCCGCGTGAATGTCCAAGTCTTCTTGAAAAGCACGCACGAGGTTTGGATCTTCCGAAATATGCGCCAAAATACGCAATTCGATTTGCGAATAGTCGACAGAAAGCAGCTTCATACCGGGTGCCGCGACGAAGGCTTGTCTTACTTCCTGTCCGCGCGGTGTGCGAATCGGAATGTTTTGCAAGTTTGGTTGCGTGCTGGAAAGACGGCCTGTGGCAGTCAGAGCTTGATTGAAACTCGTGTGCACGCGGTCATCCTTGGGATCCGCCATTCCTGGCAATGCATCCACGTAGGTCGACTTCAACTTAGAAAGTTCGCGCCATTTTAAAATTAATTTTGCGATCGGGTGTTCCAAAGTCGCTAATACGTCCTCGCCTGTGGAGTACCCTGTTTTGGTCTTCTTTCCTGCGGGTAGTTTTAGTTTTTCAAAAAGGATGACTCCCAATTGCTTCGGGCTTCCCACGTTGAAGGATTCGCCCGCTTCAGAGTGAATCTGTTTTTCTAGCTCGGCGATTTCGGTTTGCAAGTCCGCGCTTTGTTTTGCCAAGAGTTCTTTGTCAATGCGGATACCCCAGCGTTCCATCGCAAGCAGCACACGCACCAAGGGCAGTTCGATTTCTTGGTACACTTTTTCGCTGGACACGGCTTTAAGCTGTCCCTGCAAAGTCGCCGCAAAGTTGCGATGAGCATTGTACAGCGCCGACGGCGGAGCCAGATCCGGCAAAGTGTCTAGCATGGTTTTGGTGTAGGCTTCGCGGAAATCCGTGGTGTCTCCGGCTTTCAATACGTAAGCCGCTAGCTGCGAATCCCAGGCCGCGATCGGTTTTTTCGCGCCGATTTTATGCCACAGAGTTTTTAAATCAAAACCGCTCCAACGGATTTTGAATGTATCCGTGAGCTTTCCCAGATTTTCGAAGTCGGAGACTTCCCAGACTTCTTTTTCGGTACCGATGAAGACACCGCGATTGTCGAAAAAGCCCCACAAAGGCTGATTTTCTTTAAGAATTGCTGCAAGCTCACGGGTTGGAATCGTGCCTTCTTTGAATTCACGATCCTCTTTGGCGATAACAATAGTGGGCTGAATTTCTTGTTGTTCGTTCAGCTCAAAAGGCACTGGTGCCGGCGCACGCTCCACCGGAGGCGATGCGGTCTCTGGCGTTACCGCACCGAAGAGACTTTTTTCGAAGGATTTGAAATTCAATTCGTGCAATAAAGCCTTGAGCTCTTCCGTTTTGTAAGGGCGCAAACGATACGCCTCGTAATCTTCAGGAACGGCGACATCGCAAGAGATCGTGACAAGTTTTTTGGAAATAAGCGCGTTTTCTTTAGAAGCAATCAGCTTTTCACGAATGCTCTTGCCTTCCACTTTATCGATATTTTCGTAAATATCTTCGAGGGACTTGAACTGCTCAAGAAGCTTCACTGCTCCTTTTTCACCGATGCCCTTTACGCCGGGTACGTTATCGGAAGCGTCGCCCACAATGGAAAGATAGTCGATGAACTGATCCGGGCGGACTCCCCACTTTGCCTGCACACCTTGAGCGTCGTAGCGCACGTCTTTCATGGTGTCGTAAAGCCAAACATGATCGCCGATCAATTGGCCGAAGTCTTTATCGCCGCTGACGATGAAAACTTCCATATTGTGATGGCGCCCCCATTTTGTGAGCGAGCCGATAATGTCATCGGCCTCAAAGCCCGGAATCTCGAAGGCCGGAATGCCCAGGTAATCAGCCAGCTTCTTGATATAAGGAACCTGCTTTTGCAAATCATCGGGCATTTCGTTGCGATGGGCTTTGTATTCAGAATAGAGATCTTTCCGGAAAGACGGCTCTTTACGGTCGTAGCAGAAAACCAAATACTCGGGCTTCTCTTCTTTGAGAAGCTTGATGATCATAGACAGAAATCCGTAGATGGCGTTAACAGGCAGACCGGAGGGAGCCGTCAGCGGGCGAACCGCGTAATAAGCGCGGAAAAACATGGCGCTGACGTCGATGAGATAGAGTTTTTTCATGTGAGTCTCCCGGTGCAAAAACTTATTCCTACACCGGAGATCTTTTTTTGTCGATTTATTCTAGACCCGCCTTAATACGGGAAAAGTCGATTTGCTCGAGAGCTTTTTTATCGCAAGTATTCTCGGCAACGGGAGCATACTTCACTTCGTCGCTGCACGCGTCGGCTTGGCGAAGAAGAAGTTCCAACTGATTTTTCAAAGAGATTTCGATGAGAGTTTTTCCCTCTTCAAGAGAGTCTACGTCTTGTGAAGAACACTGAAGACGGCGAGCAAGATCGGACTTACTCCAACCCATGCGAAGACGGAGAACTCGAAGCGCTTCTTTATTCCATTCAAATTGATTGTCGACCATATAAACCCCTAGTTTCACTCTAAAACGCGGCTTATTTAGAGTTGAAATACTAGTGGGATTATACTCTGGAAGCACGCCTTAATGCGGCGAGTAATGGTCTAGGGTTCAGAAAACACGAAAACCAGATCGTGCTCCCCGGCAAGATCCAATTTATCGCGAGCCTGGCGCTCGATGAAGGCGGGGTCTTTGGCCTGCTTCAGCTGTGCGGACAAAGACGAAATATTACTGCGGGTCTCTTGAATTTCTTCCTGAATTCGCTCCATATCGCGATGGAGTCCCCACAGACGGAATACGTTGCCGTTAAGAACAATGGAAACGACAAAAACGATGAGACACACGACTGCCACTTTTCCAGGGTGATTTAAGAAGCGGCGTAATCCGACGGCGAATTTAGTATAAGACATGAGCCTATTCTAACTTCGCCGCCCGGGAAGTGGCTACAGGACTGAGGTCCTAAAGTGTTGTGAAGACCGCTTGGAAATCCACGAAGGTGGAAGATTCACCGTTAGACAAAGTCACAGTCACGGAAGAGACGCCACGGCGAGAGTGCTTTTGCACGAAAGCCGCTGCATTCTGATTTTGACCGCGAAGTTGAATTTTCTCGGCAGAGAAAGCGGGGTTGATACCGCCGTTCACAGGCGTTTTGCGTGTGATACGGAAAATCTCAGTACCTTGTTCAAGCTGGATGGAAACGTATTCACCCTCATAGCCCACAGTGCGACCGAAGCAAAGGCTCTTGTCTTGGTCATTAACACCGCAAAGAGAAGGAACAAAAGTTCCTACCGGTTTAAGTTCAGCAAAAGAAACAGAACTTACAAAAAGCGCGAACGCCGCAATTAGGAATTTCATGATATCTCCCTCTTGTATGAGATGGATGTGTTGATTTCGAATTCGCGAGGAATCTTTGCGAATTCCGTGCCTGCTTATAAGCGACTCCGACGACACCATTCAAGAGGCCAAGGAATTTTTTCCGAAACCAGTTCCAAAAAAGCCCCAGATTTCAAGGAAAGGCTCAAGCCCCATTACAAAGATTTAAGCGACACACAGAACAAAAAAGGAAGGAAACAAGAAAAGCTTAAACGGAAAAATATGAAATCAAGAAGAACCCAACCCTGAAACCAGCAACGGAACGGAGCTGAGGCGGGTCAAAAAGGTCTGAATGCAAGGCGGAGGGTTTCGGCCCGAACACAGTCGGGCCTTTTTCACCCGCCTCAGCGGAAGGCGGCTTTGTCCCAGTACGCCCCCATCCCCCCCAAATCCTCTTCAATACGAAGAAGCTGGTTGTATTTCGCCGTACGCTCACCACGGCACAAGCTGCCGGTTTTAATTTGATGGCAGTTCAAAGCCACAGCCAGATCCGCGATAGTCACATCTTCCGTTTCGCCGGAACGATGAGACATGATCGTGCGATACTTGTTTCTTTGTGCAAGGTTCACAGCTTCAAAAGTCTCAGTCAAAGTGCCGATCTGATTCACCTTCACAAGCAAAGCATTGCCGGCTTTTTTCTCAAGACCCATGCGCAAGCGCTTCGGATTGGTCACAAACAAATCGTCACCGACCAATTGAACAGTGGAGCCCAGCTCGGCTGTCGCCTTCACCCAGGAATCCCAATCGTCTTCAGAGAAACCGTCTTCGATGGAAACGAGCGGATATTTTTCCGCCCAGGATTTATAAATACCCAAAAGCTCGGACGGAGAAATGTGTCCGCCTTGCCATTCGTATTTTCCATCTTTGAACATTTCAGTCGCCGCCACATCCAAAGCCAGAAAAACGTTTTGGCCTGGATCGTAACCGGCATCCACGATGGCACTCATCAACAAATCCAAAGCTTCCTGGTTGGAACCGAGTTTCGGTGCAAAACCACCTTCATCGCCCACACCCGTGGAAAGACCTTTTTTATTCAAAATCTTTTTCAGAGTGTGGAAAATCTCAGCTCCTGCGCGCAAAGATTCGGCGTAAGAGTTGTTCACAGTCGGAACGATCATGAACTCCTGAATATCAAGACCGTTGTCGGCGTGCGCGCCACCGTTAAGAACGTTCATCAAAGGCACCGGCAAACGGCAAGCTTGAGAGCCGCCGACATAGCGGTAAAGAGGAAGCTTGGTGTCCGCCGCCGCAGCTTTTGCCACCGCCAAAGACACGCCCAAAATCGCATTGGCGCCAAGGTTGGATTTGTTTTCGCTGCCGTCGATGTCACGCAAGACTTTGTCGATGTAAACTTGTTCAGTGACTTGCAGGCCTAGAATTTCCGGAGCGATTTTTTCACGAACATTATCAACCGCTTTGTAAACGCCTTTTCCGAGATAGCGGTTTTTATCACCATCGCGAAGCTCACACGCTTCGTGCGCGCCGGTGGAGGCACCTGATGGAACCGCGGCACGGCCGATATTGCCGTCGGCAGTTGCCACTTCCACTTCGACAGTGGGGTTACCACGGCTATCCAAAATTTCACGAGAGATAACGCTGACGATTTCAGACATGTTGATTTCCTTCTTTCCCGGAGTTTTTGTTGTTTACTTTTTTAACCAATTCCATGCTCTCCAGCACTGTGCGCGGATACTGAGCCTTGACGTGCTCCCAGTCCACACGGCGCATGGCCTCTTTCACCGCCGGAGTCATCTTGCCTTGAGCAACCAGCATGGTGATGAGCTGCTGCGCGCGCACCATGTAGTCGTGCATGCGTGCCAAATTCTGATTAAGCACGTAAGCAGGCGATTCACTATCGAAACTTAAATGCGCCAGAGTGCCTTCGTGCGGAAGCAAGGAAGTTTTCTTGGCGGAATCTGTCGGCATTTCCGCGGGAGTCGCGTCTTTGAGTTTTTGTTTTTCAAGATCGCGGATTTTTTCTTCCAGATCACCGATGTACTTTTGCAAATCTTCGCGCTCACGCTGCGTGTTTTGCAAATCCTCAATCAGGCTTTGGAAAAGCGCGGGGCTGACTTGATGCCCGACATTTTCACTGAAGATCGAATTCTGATGCGCGGACCAGTTGAGTTTGATGGTGATACCTTGCCAATCGCATGTCGCCAAAGGTTGGCCCACGTAGACCGGCAGCGATTCAAACGCCGCCTTCAAGTATGTCGTGACTAGCGGATACTGCTCTGCCGGCAGAGGCAGATCGAAAGAGATGCTCACCTCATCACGGCGCAAGTTTTCGATCGGCGGTTTGGGCGAAATGAAGTACGAAAGAAACTGCTCGGGCTGATTGAAGATTTCCTGCGGGCGAGGCATCATGCGCAAGACGCTGTCGAGCACGCCCCACGAACGCAAGCTCGGCCCTTCATGCCCGGCTCTTTGCAAAATATTTCCGTCGCGCTTGAGCGGCAAACGCAACGTCATTTCCAGAAACGCTTCCATGTCCGGAGCGCTGATCCAGTAAGACGAATCCCTGAGCAGCTCCACCGGAAGATGGGTCTGCTCGTAAAGAGGCGTGAGGTCTTCCCCCTGCTCTTCGAGGATATTCAGTACGGCGTTTGATATTTTACAACTAAAGTGCACGAAGCAGTCTTAGCGTATATTCCCTCTGCAATAAACACCTAAAAGAGCTTGGAATTTCTTTTTCCAAGGACGCTTTTGACGCGATATAGACAGAAAAAAGTACCAGGAACCTTTTTTTAGGCGGCTTTTTGGAATTTGGATTTGGGGAATGGGAGGTTGTTGTCGACGATTTCTTCCATGAAAAGCGGGATATTGCCTGTCGGCTGAAGCTTTCCTTCCAAAGTACCGTCGGGACGGCGAGTCATTCGGGACATCTCAAAGATGGGAACGACGTTGTAAGAACCGTCGGCGTTGAAGCCGCGCAGCTCGCTGATGTGCGAAATACGGCGCGAACCATCAGAAAAACGGGACACCTGGATGATGATTTCAATCGCCGACGCCACTTGCGAGCGCAGCGCTTTTTCACTGATCTTCGCATCCCCGCCTTGAGCCAGAGCTTCCAAACGGACAATGGCGTCTTCCGGAGTGTTCGCGTGCACAGTGCCCATGCAACCTTTGTGACCGGTGTTCATGGCGTTGAGCAGTTCGAGCGCTTCACTGGAGCGAACCTCCCCCACGATGATGCGGTCGGGACGCAAACGCAAGGCGCTCTTCAAAAGATCTTTGATCGAAACTTCGCCTTTACCCATTTGATCGGCCTGACGAGTTTCAAACATCACAACGTGTTCATACTCCACCTGCAATTCGGAAGAGTCTTCTATCACCATCACACGCTGACCTTTGGGAATACGTGAGCACAAAAGCGACAGCAACGTCGTCTTACCGGAACCGGTACCACCGCTCACGATGATGTTTTTACCGAGGAACATGCAGATATCCAAAAAGCGCGCGCCATCTTCACTGATCGCGCCAAGCTTGATGTAATCCGAGAAATTAATTTTATTATTCGTGAATTTACGAATGGAAAGAGTCGTTCCTTTGCGCGACATCGGCGGGATCACCGCCGCGATACGCGAGCCATCCGGCAGACGCGCATCCAAACGCGGAGACTCGTCGTCAATACGGCGGCCCACGCTTTGCGCGATGCTGTTCACCGCCGCACGCAGATCGTCTTCAGAGGGAAAAGATTCGGGAACGCGTTCGAGTTTCCCTTTGCGTTCGACGAAAATTTCCTTGTGTCCATTGACGAGAATTTCGGAGACACCCTTGTCTTCGAGGTACTTCAAGACAGGACCGAGATTCTGCTGAATGGTCTGTTTGAAAACGTCCGAATTCGACATGAGTGTCTTTCCTCCGAGAACTTAGTGAGAAGAAGCCGGTTTTCTGTCGGAGCTTCCCGCATCGGAATAAATAATGAACTTACCTTGCACCGCTGTTTCCGGGCATTGGTAAGAAAAAATACCATCCGTCTTGGGCGTCACGCTGAAGGTTTTTCTTTCACCGAAAACCGTGTTGTGGTGTTCGGAAAAAGCATCCAGCACGAAGCTGACATTTTTTTCGCGGCCGTTCACGTTCACCACGTGAATGCGGTAGCTATTGCCTTTTTTCAGGCGGACTGTGTCCGGAACAAAACCTTTGTCCGTATTCATGATGACGATATCTTGAGTCGGTTCAACGGAATCGAAGACTTTGTTGAGAATGACCGCGGATTGATCCTCTTGGATACTCGCGGGCAAACGGTCTTCGTCTTTCACTTTGCTGAAGTCCACTTGACGGCGGGAAAAATCCACCTCAAACGCCGATGCCGGCAGAGCCACCGCAAGAAGCAACGCAATCTTAATGCAGCTCTGTGCGATCCTGGAATTCGCAAAACTCACGGGCAACCTCCATAGCGATATAGTTCACGGAGCGCTGATCCATCATGTGGAGTTTTTGAATCAGGAGATCCTTGTTTCCACGGCAAGAGTTGACGGTTTGAAACGCGTCACTCACGATTTGCGGCTGGGACATCATTTCTTTGGTAACTTCCGCCCAATCCAGTTTCAAAACCGGATCGATCGCGCCCACGCTATAGAGTGCATCAAACACTGTTTGCAAATCGCCTTGAAGAAACATCGGAATCCTCCCCTCATTGCTCACTGATTTCTCAGCTCGGGCATCCAGCCCGTCCTCACGTTGTTTCTATCGGTAGGAGTTCACTAGAACTTGAGTCAATTTGAGGCGATTTTTAAAGACTTGAGGAGATCTATCGTTTGACGCTGGCCCAGAGTCCGCGCGGACTGTGGGCCGGGAAATTCTTGCCGGAATGTCGAACTAACAGGCAGTTTGACAGAGGTTTTGATCTACTTTTGTGTCGCGGCTGTCTCTGCGGGCGCTTCTTCGGTGTGTGACAAGATCTTTTCAGCAATCTCCGAGGGAGATGTTGTATCTTTCATGGTGCGCAGTTTTCGTTCATTCATCGCTTCTTTTGACACAGCTATGTGCGCATCGCGGATACGTTCGACAATCTTGCGTTCGAAGCCTTCTTTGGTGGCGTACGGTTTGACTTCCGCCAAAAGATTTTCGAGGAAAACAACGTAAGTGACTTGCACCACCGGTTTGAATGCCCGGGGGTTTTTCAGGGCGTTGATGGCTTCGTCAGTTAATTGACTGATCGTTTTTTCCCAGGACTCCAACTCATCGAGTCCGGAGCGCAACGGAGCCACGATTTTATCGATCATATCGTCATCATTAGGTCGCGAATAAACCGCCTGCAACGCTTCCTTCAAAGGCACCGCTTTGCCGCTGGCGGATTTTTTGGATTCTTTGACCTTGTCGCTGACCAATTTATTCATTTGATCCAAATCTTTCAGCGCCAACTGAGAATAGTTAAACAACAAACCCGCGTGGGCTTGTGCACAAAAAACACAGAGAAGAACTGTTAAGATAAAATTTGTTTTTTTCATGAGTTTTAGTTTAAAGACGTCGTCCGCCGAGACAAGACCAGAATGGAATGCTCTCTGTCGCCGGACCTAGGACTGGGATTTTTTCCTTCCCTCTAAACTGAAAATAATGTCAAATAAAAGGGCTTAAAACTTTAATCATCCATCTTGGAGGAAACATTGAAAGCACTTAAGTTTTTCGGTATCAGCGCGTTGGCACTTTCCTTGGTGAACTGTGCTCCCTCAGCAAAACAATTGAAAGAAGCTGTAGAAAAAGATCCTAGCATCGTTTTCGTGGCGATTGAAAAAGACCCTGAACAATTCATCGAAGTGGTGAACAAAGCCGCTCAAAACGCGCAACGCAAAGCTCAAGAAAAAGCGGTTGCTGAAGAAAGCAAAAAGCGTGACGAAGAATTCGCAAAACCGCTTCAACCGGTTATCGAAGAAGGCCGCGTGATCTTCGGTCCTAAAGACGCGAAAATCACAATCGTTGAATACTCTGACTTCGAGTGCCCTTACTGCGCAAAAGGCCACGCGACTGTGGACGAAGTTATGAAAGCGTATCCGAAAGACGTGCGTGTTGTTTACAAACACTTGCCTTTGGATTTCCACCCGATGGCGATGCCTGCCGCTCGCTACTTCGAAGCGATCGCAATGCAAGACCATGCTAAAGCTGAAAAGTTCTACAACTACGTTTTCGAAAACCAAGGTGAATTGCGCTCTAAGAAAGAAGCTTTCTTGAAAGAAGCGACTAAAAAAGTCGGCGCGGACCTGAAAAAAGTTGAAAAAGACTTGAACAGCGAAGCGATCACAAAACGCATCGAAGCGGACATGGCGGAAGCTCGTAAGTTTGACTTCTCCGGAACTCCTGGCTTCTTGATCAACGGTGTTTCTCTGCGCGGCGCTTATCCGTTCCCAGAGTTCAAGGAAATTATCGACCGTCATCTTAAAAACGGAAAATAATCCGGACGCACTGAGATTATAATTAAAAATAAAACCCACGGCCCACAAAGCCGTGGGTTTTTTAATTTGGCTCCGTGAAAAACCCAGCGTAAAGTGAAGCTAGACTTTCACCGAGAAGGAGCCTTCATGACCGCCCACGCCAAGTCTTTGATTCTCAAAGCCCAAGACAACTTGGATCTCGCCAAAAAACATCTCGATGATGAAAACCAGCATGACATTGTTGGCTACAATCTGGCGCAGGCTTGCGAGAAGTACCTTAAAGCGTTGTGCGAAATGCGCGGCCTTGAATATCCTTCCGACGAAGAAGGTCATGATCTGGATGCATTGATGCAGGTTCTTGAAGAGCACAACTTTGCGGCGATCTCTTCGCACGCCGATGTGATCGAGCTTACACCTTACAATTCCACCAGCGCGCACATCCGTAAAGATGAGCGCCTGGATTTACATGAGTACTTCGGTTACGTCGAAAACCTGAAAAAACTTGTCGGTGAACAGCTGCGCCTGCTCTAGTTATTTGAACGCATAGATCAGGCTTCCGCCTTTGATCATATTGATGACCTTATCGCGGTTGGCGGTGGACACGGCAGGACATCCCCAACTGCGACCTTGAATCACACTGCTGTCTTGCACATAAGAAGCTCCATGCACCACAATCGCGCGGGAACGCGCATTCGAGTTTGTCGATGACAAACCGTCAAGCTTCAAAGAATAGCCGTTGCTGCCTTGATATGTCTCCGCTGTTTTATAAAAACCCAAAGAGCTGGCGTTGGAACCGGACACGTTGCTGAATTTTTCCGCGTAGCCGTCATGATCCGAATCCGAGCCTTTACCGTGAGCGACATGGATATTCCACACGGCTCCGGTGCTCATGTTGATAAAGTACCAGCGCTTCTGCGTTGATTTCTGACTGAAGTCGATGAGCGAAATCACAGATGCGTTCTTGAACTGCGCTTTATTTTTGTGGAAATAAATCACCGCATCCTCAAGAGCTTTGGTCGGGACAATGTGGGTCGGATCCAAGTGGTCGTACATTTTCAGAATCTGCTCACGCTCACTCAGCGGTGGTGTTTCAGGTTCCGTGACCGAAGGCAGTTCGGTGTTTCCGCCCGTATCTTGGCCGTTATTGCCATCGTTGGGTGCTGTGGCTGCAGGCTCGTTGTTGGGATCGTCCGGCAACACCGGAATGGAGTTGCCACAGGCAGACAGGGTGAGCGTCAATGCCGCTGCCATCAAGACTTTGGAAGGTGAGAAAGACATCATGCCAATCCTCCGTGGTTAATTCATGGAGGTGATCGGCCGATCCCAATGAAAACTTAAAACTGCGCGGAAATGACTGATCTCTCGACAGGATTTCCCTCGGAAACTGTGAGAATCCTGGACAGTGGCACTGATAAAACACATGGTCCTGTTTGCGCTGTTTGCCTGTAAACTTTCAGAGAGCTTTCACGTCACAGAGGAGAAACGCAGGATGTTCGATTTGTCTCTTCCATGGTGGGAATTTATGGCGCGCGCTGCGATCGTGTACGCTTTTTTGCTCATCACTCTGCGCGTGATCGGCAAACGGCAGTTCGGTGAACTCTCCCCGTTTGATTTGATTCTTTTGCTCATTATCAGTAATGCGGTTCAAAACTCCATGAACGGCGGTGATGACTCCGTGACCGGCGGATTGATTCTTGCCGGCACTTTGATGTTCATAGACTACGTGCTGGGTATCATCACATTCAAATTTAAAAAAGCCGGCGCTCTTATCGAGGGAAAACCGCAGGTGATTATTTACAACGGACAAATCGACACGAAGATCACCCGCCGCCAGCGGCTTGGAGAGGAAGATATCAAAGCGGCTCTCCGCCAAGAGGGAGTTTCCTCACTTTCAGAAGTGAAAATGGCGGTCCTGGAAAACGACGGCTCGATCTCCGTTATAAAAAACAAAAGTCCGGTTTCTTAAGCTTCCGTCATTCGCGGACCTTTCAATTGGCAAAGCGGCAAGGAACTCCTTTCATCCTGTGAAAACGGATTTATCCTTAAGGAAAAACAAGGAGATGTCCCATGCTAGTTCGAGAAGTTATGCATCCCAATGCCAAAGTGATCAATTTCCAGCACACCGTGGAAGAAGCCGCTCGTCTGATGGAAAGCGAAGACTGTGGCTCCATTCCCGTTGAAAAAGACGATAAAATGGTCGGCATGGTCACAGACCGCGACATCGCCATTCGCGTGGTGGCGCACGGTAAAGACCCGAGCAAAACACCCGTTCAGGAAGTTATGAGCGAAGGAATCAATTATTGCTTCGACGATGACGATCTCAACGACGTCAGACGAAAAATGACAGACCGTCAACACCGACGCCTTCCTGTTGTAGACCGTAACAAGCGCCTGGTCGGCATGATCAGTCTTGGCGACATCGCTAATAAAGCGGGCGATCCCGGTCTGAGCCACGATATTTTATCTAAAGTTTCTCATCATTAAAAAAAAAGCTTTCAGAACGGTCTTACCGTCTCTGAAAGCTTTTTTACAAACGCAATGGCAAAAGAGTTTCCGACAGTGTCACCGCCTCATGACTGAGATCCACGACAAGCGGAGAAATTCGCAGGCCTTTGTGATACGCCTCACGCAAAACCGCGCCATAGTCAGGATCGATATCATCCGCCGGAGCAAAAGCGCCGCAGTCGTGACGCTGAATTGTGAAGACCAGTTCCGCCGTGTGGCCTTGATCCATCAACTGCATTAATTCGCGCACATGCTTCTGCCCGCGCGTGGAAACAGCGTCGGGAAATTTGGCGACACCGTCTTCGGCCAGCGTCACGTTTTTCACTTCGATGAAATGCATTTTGTCGCTGTTTTTCTTTTTCAGCGCAAAATCAAGACGGGTTTCCGCGCTGATTTTATATTCCGGTTTCACTTCGTCGAATTCCGACCACGGGGCGAAGGTGCCGATAATGCCTTTGTGTCCTACGACACGCTCCAGAGTTTCGCGCATGATGATGTTGGGAATGGCCGTGTTCACACCGACCCATGCGCCTGCCGGGGACTTGATCATTTCCAAAGTGTACTTGAGTTTGCGCTCAGGATTGGTGCTTTCCGAAAACAGACAGTGCTGGCCGGGGTTGTTGACGCTCTTGAGGCTGCCTGTGTTCGGCACGTGCGCGATGATCTTTTCCCCGCCTCGTTCGATGTCGGCGAAAAAACGTTTGTAGCGCTGAAGAAAAATTCCTTCCTGCAGTTTGTGGGCAAATCTCATACGGCCCTCCTAAGAGCTTGTTTTCCCTCTCAAATTAGTCTTCTTGCGGCGATTTTGTCGAAGCCTTTTGCAACGAATCGCGCAGAAAGCAAAAAACCCGGCGTTTCTTCACGTTTATGCGGGGCGTAATTCAGTGCAAATGCTCTAGGGTGAGACTAGAAGGGAGTGTTCATAAAGGACGATTCTATGACGGTCAAAAAGCCTCTTTCTCCCAAGCCTTCATGGCTCAAGGTGCGTGCGCCTTCCGGCGAAAATTACACGCGTCTGAAGGAGATGATGGCGGACTTAAAACTTGCGACTGTCTGCCAGGAAGCGCGCTGCCCGAACATTGGTGAATGCTGGTCCGGTGGAACGGCGACCATCATGATCATGGGCGAAGTGTGCACGCGCGGCTGCCGTTTTTGCAATGTGAAAACCGGCAACCCCAAAGGTGTTCTCGATCCTTTTGAACCGGAAAAGGTCGCTTACTCTGTTTCGCAAATGAGCCTCGAGTACGTGGTCATCACCACGGTGGACAGAGACGACTTGCCTGATCAGGGCGCGGAGCATTTCTCCCGCACGGTCACGACGCTGAAAAAACTTTCGCCGTCTTTGATCGTGGAAATTCTCGCCGGTGATTTCCGCGGTGATGAGAAGCTTGTGCATCAGCTCACCGATGCCAAGCCCGACGTTTACGCGCACAACGTCGAAACGGTGGAACGCCTGACTCCGAAAGTGCGCGACCCGCGCGCGGGCTACCGTCAAAGCTTGTGCGTGTTGGAAATGGTCAAGGAGCGCGATGCAACCCGTTACACCAAATCCTCGCTGATGCTGGGACTCGGTGAAACGGATGAAGAGATTCTTCAGACGCTGAAGGATCTGCGCGATGTTGGCTGCGATGTGGTGACTTTCGGTCAGTACTTGCAACCCACTCCAAGACATCTGAAAGTAGTGGACTACGTCACTCCGGAAAAATTCCAAGAGTGGCAGAAAACCGCCGAAGGCATGGGCTTCCTGTATGTCGCTTCCGGGCCTTTGGTGCGCAGCTCTTACCGCGCCGGTGAGTTCTTCATGAAGGGCATCATCGAAAAGCAGCGGGCGGCGGAACAGAACAAAGAATTGCAAAACGTTTTTTAGATTTAGATTTTGAGACTCAAGCAGAAAGGACTTTCTCGACATGGCAACTGACGTAAAACTGCCCGAACTTGGCGAAGGCGTGACGGAAGGTGAATTGGTAAAATGGTTGGTGAAACCCGGCGACTCTGTGAAAGCCGATCAACCGATCGCTGAAGTGTTGACCGATAAAGCAACGGTGGAGGTTCCCTCTCCGGTTGCCGGCGTGGTGAAGGATTTGAAATTCAAGTCCGGCGAAGTCGTGAAAGTCGGCGCCGTGATGATCACTCTTGAAGGCAATGGCGCGGCGGCCTCGGCTCCTGCTCCCGCCGCGGCGAAACCTGCGGCACCGGCAACGGCTCCAGCTGCGGCAGCCCCAGCGGCTTCCACCGGTGGTGGTAAAGCTCAAGACGTCAAACTTCCTGAACTGGGTGAAGGTGTCACCGAGGGTGAATTGGTAAAATGGCTTGTGAAGCCCGGTGACTCCGTGAAAGCGGATCAACCGATTGCGGAAGTCTTGACTGACAAAGCGACTGTGGAAGTTCCTTCTCCGGTGGCCGGCGTTGTTAAAGATTTGAAATTCAAATCCGGCGATGTTGTAAAAGTCGGCTCTGTTATGATCACTCTTGAAGGCAACGGTGCGGCTCCAGCAGCGCAAGCGCCTGCAGGTGCGCAGCGTGAAGTTCCTGCTTCCGCGCACGCGAACTTTGCGGCGGCTCATACACCCGTGCAAGCGGCTTCCGCGGCGGTGGCTTCCACTCCAGCGGCGCCAGGCGCCATTTTCCCGCCTGTGGCTGATTCTAAAGTTTTGGCGACTCCAGCCACTCGCCGTTTGGCGCGTGAAATGGGTGTCGACATCAATGGCCTGAATGGAACAGGTCTTGCGGGCCGTGTGACTCGTGAAGACGTGTTGTCTGCAAAAGGCGGCGCGGCTCCTGCGGCGGCGAAAGCTCCAGCGGCTCCGGGCGTTTCCATTCCAAAACCTTCTTATCAAGGACCTGCTGGTGCGCCTGAAGAGCGTGTACCTCTTGTCGGCATCCGTAAGAAAATCGCTGAGAACATGCAGCGCTCTAAGCACATCATTCCGCACTTCACCATCATGGATGAAGCGAAAGTCGATGCTTTGGTGGCCATGCGCGAATCTTTGAAAGATCATGCTGAGAAACACGGCACGAAGATCACTTACTTGCCGATCGTGATGAAAGCGTTGATCGCGACCATCCGTGAATTCCCGATGTTCAATGCTTCCATCGACGATGCCGCGGGTGAAGTCGTTTACAAAAAATACTTCAACATCGGTTTTGCGGCGGACACTCCGAACGGACTTGTGGTTCCGGTTATTAAGAACGCGGACCAAAAAAACATTTTGGAAATCTCCAAAGAGATTCTGGATCTTTCCAAACGCGCTCGTGACGGCAAGTTGAAGCCGGATGAAATGAAAGGTGCGACTATCACCATCACGAACATCGGTTCCATCGGCGGCACTTACGCGACTCCAGTGATCAACCACCCTGAAGTGGCGATCCTTGGCATGTACAAAATCGACGAAAAACCGGTTATCAAAGACGGCCAGTTGAAAGCGATCAAAGTGATGAACTACACCATGACAGCGGACCACCGTTTGATCGACGGCGCGGTTGCGGCTCGTTTCTTGGCGGCCTTCATCGCTCGTATTGAAAACCCTGGCAAACTTTTGGTGGAGTTGATCTAATGGCACAAAATTTTGACGTCGTAGTAATTGGCGCGGGTCCCGGCGGTTATGTCGCTGCGATCCGTTCCGCGCAACTTGGATTTAAAACAGCTGTCGTTGAAAGAGAGTTCCTGGGCGGCGTGTGCTTGAACGTGGGATGCATTCCCTCCAAAGCGATGATCACGGCCACTCACCTTTTGCACAAAGCTCAGCACAATTTCAAAGAAATGGGCTTGAATATCAAAGGCGGCATTGATGTCGACATGAAACAGCTGGTGAAATGGAAACAGTCTGTTTGCGATAAAATGTCCGGCGGTGTGAGCCAGCTTTTGAAAGGTTACGGTGTCACCGTTTTGAAGGGTGACGCGGAATTTAAGACTTCCAAAGAAATCACCGTGAAATCTTCCAGCGGCACGGAGTCAGTTCAAGCGAAATACTTTATCGTCGCGACGGGTTCCCGTCCGATTGAAATTCCTGGTTTCAAATTCGATGAGAAAGATATTTGCTCATCCACAGGCGCTTTGGCGTTCGACACGATCCCAAAACGCGTTGCTGTTATCGGCGGCGGTTACATCGGTTTGGAGATTTCTTCTTACCTGCGTAAGCTCGGTACGGAAGTGACTGTGATTGAAGCTCAGTCTTCTTTGCTGGCGGGTGTTGTCGATCCGGATTGCGCGCAGATCGTGGTTCGCAAGCTCAACAAAGCGGGCGTGAACATCATGTACGGCGCTAAAGCCAAAGGTCAGAAAAAAGTAAAAGACGGTTACGAGGTCACAGTTGAAGTCAACGGTAAGGACGAAGTCGTTAAATGCGATAAGATCCTTGTCACTGTCGGCCGCCGTCCTAACGGTGATCAGGCGAACTTGAAAGCGGCTGGTATTGCGGTTGATGAGCGTGGATTTATCAAAGTCGATGCTCAACGCCGCACCAATGTGCCGCACATCTTTGCGATCGGCGATATCGCCGGTCAACCGATGCTCGCGCACAAAGCGTCTCATGAAGGCGTTTTGGTGGCGGAAGTTCTGGCCGGTCAAAACCGCGTTTATGATGCGAAAACAGTTCCGGCGGTGGTTTTCACCGATCCAGAAATCGCCTCTGCCGGTATGACCGAAGCGGAAGCTAAAGCGAAAGGTTACACGGATCTACTTGTTTCTAAATTCCCGTTCGGCGCCAACGGCCGTGCGGTGAGCATGATGGAAACAGAAGGTTTCGTGAAAATGATCGCGGATAAGAAAACCCATGTTCTTTTGGGTGTTCATATCGTCGGTCCGGAAGCGTCCAACCTTATTTCTGAAGCGGTTCTGGCGATTGAAATGGGCGCACGTCTTGAAGACGTGGCTTTGTCCATCCATCCTCACCCGACTTTGGGTGAAACTATGATGGAAGGGGCGGAAGCGACCTTGGGTCACGCCATCCACATCATTCAAAAACCTTTACACAAGTAATAAAAGAAATGGGTTCAGAGGTCTAAAAAAAACCTCTGAACCTTTTTAATGATCTCTGCGTGTGACCGGACAGAGTTGCACGTTCAAGTTGTAAACTTCGGTCTTACTTTTCACGGTTGAATTAAAAAGGCGCATCATGCGCATGCGGAATTTGCGAATTTCCTGCTTCGCTTTCGGCAGCATTTCGTCGTTCATCGCAAAAGTCACAGAAGTGATATCGCGAACACTGACATCATCCTTAAAGAGAGAATCAATCGCTTGATTCAAAATCTGACGGTGAGACTCACGCAGCGCCGTTGACGGCACTTCATTGCTTGTCGTGGTGTTGGCGTGCACAGGCACATAACGGCCATCCTTGACCGCCATCAAATTCAATCTGAAAAGTCTTTGCACGGCCGCGCGCGCCTGCTCCAGGGAAACGCCAAGACGGTTGGCGATCCACATATCGTCGGACTGAAAATCATCGGTCTCAAGCAAGCTTAAGATCGCGTAGTGTTCCCAGTCGGCGATCATCGCAAACTCGTCGTCGCGCAATTGGAAAACCTTTTTCGGGCTTTCCAGAGGGCTCACCGCTTTTTGCTTTTCTAAAAGAGCAAAGAAGAGTTGCACATCTCCATTGGTGAGTTTGAGCTTTTCCACCATGCGGGTGCAAAGCTTGGAACCGGGCAGGCACTTGCCCTTCAAAATATCAGAAAGACGGCCCGGAGAAATTTGCAGATCACGCGCAAAAGCACGCAAAGAGTAGCGGCGGTTGGCGCGCTTGCGATCGGCCATACGATCATGAAGAAACTGTGAAAAAGGAAAATGTTTTTCCGTTGTCATTGCTAGAGTCCCCACGCGGTGATTTTTCTTTGATACTCTTCCGCATTCAAATCTTGCAATTTATCCGAGATAACCAAAGCGACAAAAAGGCGCACTTTTTCTGAGGAACGCAGTGCCGGATTTTTTTCCAAAGCTCCGCGATACACGAGTTCGTGCAGCAATGCCGCGGCTTGATCTTGCACGGAAAGAACTTGCCAGAATTTAGGATCAATAAAGTAGCGCGCTTCATAGGGCAGGAACGGATCCGGATTCTGTGCGATCAATTGTTTTAACTGGCAGGCCGCGGGAATGATGCCGATGCCTGTATCCGGAATATCGCCAAGATGAGAACCTTTAACGAACTGGCTTTCGGCAAAGAAAGTTGCCATCCATGTTTTATATTGTTGCGCCCGCTGTGGATCTTTTTGAGCAATGCGGTTCAAAAAACTTTCAAAGATAACAACTCTTTGCTCATCCTGTGAGAGTGTTTCGTTCACAGCTGGAATTTGCACTTTCAAGCCGTAGCGAACATCCGCTTCATAGACATCGTAAAAATGGAAATAGACTTCCGCGCCGTTATTGCGGGAGCAGAGTAAAATATCTCCGCCGTTTCCGCGCTCATTCCATTCGGAGATTCCCGCTTTTGACACCGAACTAAAAAGAATCACTGTCATTAGAACAATCTGCAATGCTTGCATCTTGACTCCTCTATTAGCGAACAATTTGTCGAGGACCCATGATAGATCACAGTTTTTTTGAGGGGTCGATGCGATGAAGCGAGGTGTCTAGAGTCTGAGTTCGCGAAGCCTACACGGTGACGTGATGACACCGATAATTACGGCATTGTATATGCATATTTATGGGGCAAAAGATTAAAAATGGTCATAATGACACTTTTTCGGGGGAAAAAATGAAAAATATCTTCATGGCTTTGCTCATCGTGTGCGGAATGGCTCCGATGGCACAAGCGGACCTCAACGATAATTTAGGAAATGCTGACACCTCTTACGTGCGCCCGGGACCGCGTCCTCCAGGTGGCCGTCCTGATCCGTATCCAGGCCCAGGCCCTGTGCGCCCTGATCCTCGTCCGGAGCCACGCCCTCATCCTCGTCCTAACCCGGGCTATCCACCTCCACCGAATTACTACGTGGAATATTTGAGCTGCAACTCTTACAACTATCGTTATACAGAGTGCTTCTTCAATCCTTGGGGTGTGGCTGAAATCCGCATCTACAATCAATACTCTTATGAGCCTTGCATCTGGGGCCGCACTGCGGGCGTTTACAACGACCGTATTTGGGTCGACCGTGGTTGCAGCGCTACGTTTGAAATCGTTCGTTACCGCTAGTTTGCGCAACGACAGTGTTCTTTAAAAAAAGCCCGGTTCTACCGGGCTTTTTGTTTTTTCCCAGGGCTTTAAGAATAATACGCCTTCCCTCCCTGCCTCTTGATAAAAATGAATCATGAAAATGCATATCGGGATTTCCGGTTGGGTCTATCCGCCGTGGAGAGGTGTTTTTTATCCAGAAGCTCTTTCGCCCAAGAAAGAGCTTCACTACGCCAGTCGCAAAGTCAGCTCCATCGAAATCAACGGCTCGTTTTATCACAATCAAACACCGTCCACTTATCAGAAATGGTTTGCGGAAACTCCGGACGATTTTGTTTTCTCGGTGAAGTGCCCGCGCTACATCTCTCACATGCGCCGTCTTAACGAAGTTGAAACACCTCTGGCGAATTTCTTTGCTTCCGGAGTTTTATTTCTTGAGCACAAACTGGGCGCCTTTTTGTGGCAGTTTCCACCGAGCTTTCGCTACGATGAGGAAAAACTGGATCACTTTTTTCGTCTGCTGCCGCGCACATTCGCTGAAGCGGCGTTAATGGCGAAGGAATCGGACCGCCTTGAAGGCGATTACCCCGAAGAGATCCGCAAATCCCACCGACCCTTGCGCTACGCTATGGAGATTCGCAATCCCAGCTTTGAAAATCCTTATTTTATTGAGCTGCTGCGAAAACACGGCATTGCTTTGGTTTTCGCCGATACAGCGGGACGCTGGCCTTATATGGAAGACGTCACCGCGGATTTTCTGTACTTGCGCCTGCACGGTGATGAGGAGCTTTATAAAAGCGGCTACGACGATTCCACACTGCGCTGGTGGGCGGATCGCATTCGCCTCTGGACAAAGGGGCGAAAGCCCAAAGATTCATTGAATCTGCTTGATGAAGTCGCTCCCAAAAAAGAGCGTGATGTTTATGTCTATTTCGATAACGACATCAAGGTGCGCGCGCCGCACGACGCGCAGGTTTTGATGAAAATGCTCAAAGTCCCGCCGCCCCGGGCGGAACTTTCTTAAAGAGATTTTTTCAGTTCCTCAAGAGACTGCGCCACGGATTTGTATCTATCGAGTTTTGCTTCCGGCAAAGCCAGAGCTCGTTCAATGGATTTGCGCGCTTGTTCACGTTGATTGAGCTCTTTTTGAATCTGCGCCAGCATCTGCAGATTGTGAATGCGCAGGTCCGCACCCAGCTCCACCGCTTTTTCCGCCTCTGGCAATGCTAAGGCGTAGTCTTTATTGCGCATATAAAAACGCGCTAAGCGCATGTGGTAAACGTAGGAATCCGGGTAAGCTTGTGTCAGTTTTTTCAGCCACTGTTCTTCTTCCGCTTTCATTCCCGCTTCACGCCAGTATTGTTGCGCGGTCATGATTTCACCGGCGCGAACAGTGTCGAATTTTTTTGCCTTCAGAGATTCCTGCAGCAACGCCGTTACTTGCTTAGTTTCCTCATCCTGCTTAAGCGCTTTCACTGTTTTCAGCCACTGTGAAAGGATTTCTTCTTTTTCAAAGGGCTTGATATCGCTGACTTTCCACTCTTGGAAAAGTTTTGTGGTGGCTGCTTCATCACCGGCCAGGGAGGCCAGACGTGTTTTGTTTTTCTCAAGCTCCGTCTTTACATCCGCGGGAAGTTCTTTTTCATTTTTGAAAAGATCAGCCCAATCGTTGCGCGCGGAAATCGCTGTGAAAGAATCCGGCATGGCCGCGATCCATTTTTTTAGAACTTGCACGTAGCCGTCGCGGTTTTTAGCGTCGCTCTCGTTTTTCTCCTGCCAAACGCTGATTTCAGAGTATGCATAGAAAGGATCGTTCTTTTTTTCCGGCAGTTTTTCATACCATTTTACGGCCGTCTCAAAATCCATTTTATTAAAGGCGACTTCGGCCATGCGGGCTTGGGCCGCTTTATCACCGCCCTGGGCTTTCTTTTCCAGGTCCGTCACAAGCTCTTGGTTCTTCTGAGCTGTACGCAGTTCCTGCGCCAAAATTTTCGCCGGTTTGAAATCCAAAGAACGGTGCAATTCGTGGCCTTCTTGATCCAAAACAAGCAGCGTCGGCAAAGCTTTGATTTCGTATTTTTCACCGAAAGATTTATTCGTCATCATGTCGGCGTTCAAAGCCACTTTGATAAGAGACGCTGTGGCTTTTTTAAATTCTTTCGTGCCAAACACTTCGGTTTCTAAGCGCACGCAGGCAGGACACCAAGGAGCACCATAATCGACTAAGAGGCGTTTCTTTTGTTTTTTAGCGAGTTGAAGCGCGCCTTCGATGTCGTTTTCGATAAAGCCGTGATGGTTATAGTGGAGTTTGGCCGATTTTTTCTCTGCCGTAGCTTTGGAAGCTTCCGCCTTTCCAGCAGGGGCCGTTTTCGCAGTAGCCGCCGCTGCGCCGTTTTGCACTTTTCCGGCCTTCAGCGTGTAATCGTAATTATGTTCTTCGCACACGGTCTTTTTATCGTCGCAGACATAGAAAGAAACATGAAAAGAGGATCCCTCTGTCACAGAAGAAAGATCAAAGACCATCTCCTGCTCTTCTTTTTTTATCGGATTTTTTTCAGAGGAGCCGAAACGCAGTTGCGCGGGAGCGTCCTTATTGAAATGGAAACCGGAAGCGGGTTTACCTATCCAATTCTTAGCCTCCTGATGAAAAACAACCTTTCCATCAGAAAGACGCGCCAAAACGGGAACCACGACGATCGTTGTCAACGCAAACAAAAGGGATTTCATACATCCTCCGTGGCAAAACTCTATGTCAGTTCGTTTTCATCTTCAATGCTTTTTCATTTAGATGAAAAGCGCAGGGAAAGGTTGTTTCGCGTTCGCGCATTAGGTATTCCAGCGGCTCACTTATAAAAGGAGTTTGCAATGAAGAAGCTGATGGCTGCTTTTCTTTTGACTGTGTCCGCTTTGGGCGCACACGCTGAGACCCTGACAATTTACACGGACCGCCCCACCGCGCGTCTGCAACCGATCGTAGATCAGTTCAAAGCTGAAAAGGGTGTGGATGTTGTTGTTGTTGAAAAAGCTTACGCTGATATCGTCGCTCAGATCGAATCTGAGGGCGCTGCGACTCCCGCAGACCTTGTTTTCACCAAAGATCTGGTTTTCCTTTCTGATTTAACCAATCGTGGCCTTTTGCAGCCTTTGACAAACGCCGCAGTGAAAGCGCGTGTGGCTCCGGCGATGAAAGATATCAATGACAACTGGGTGGCTGTGACTTATCGCGCGCGCACTTTGGTTTACGATTCTTCCCGCGTAAATCCTTCTGAACTTTCCAGCTACGAAGACTTGGCGGATCCTAAATGGGCGGGCCGTGTTTGCTTGCGCACTTCCAAAGGCACTTACAACGTGGCTTTGATTGCAAGCTTTGTTCATCACAAAGGTGAAGCTCAAGCGAAAAACATCGTTTCCGGCATTCTCGACAATTTGGCTGCAGATGTTTTCCCGAATGACATTGCCATGATGACGGCCATCGCGAACGGCGTTTGCGATGTGGGTATCTCCAACACTTACTACTTGGCACAAATGCTTTCACAAAATCCGAACTTCCCTGTGAAACCTTTGTTCGCAAATCAAGACTCCACCGGCGCGCACGTGAACGGCAGCGGTATTGGCGTGGTGAAATACTCTAAGAAAGCGGCTTTGGCGCAAGAGTTCATCGCTTTGATGTTGCAAGAACCAGCGCAATTGCACCTTTCTTCCAGCCACTTGGAATACCCTGCGGCTGTAGGTATTACTCCAAACACATTGATTAAGGACTGGGGTCCATTCAAAGCAGATGCGACCAACTGGTCTGTTATCGGCGAGCAAGTCCCTGCGGCTTTGCGTATTATCAAGGAACTTGATTACAAATAATCATGACAGGTTTTTTTAAAACTCTTCTTTTCGTTTCCTGCTTCGGCCTGAATTCTCAGGCCGAAAGCGTTTCTGAGACAGCGGCAAAAATGTCAGAGCTAGGCCCAGTGAAAATCATCGGCAGCTCTGAGGAAGAACTGACGCAGTCCAGTTCCGCGCATTTCATCAATAAGGAAAAGCTGGAACAACAACAGCAATCCGATGTGAACCGCGTTCTAAAGCAAGTTCCCGGCGTTTATATCCGTGAGGAAGACGGCTTTGGCCTGCGTCCCAACATCGGTTTGCGCGGCACCCATCCGGATCGCAGTAAAAAGATCGTGATTCTGGAAGATGGCATTCTGATCGGCCCGGCTCCTTACTCGGCCCCCGCTGCGTACTACACGCCGTTTATGAGTAAGATCGAGTCGCTGGAAGTTTTTAAAGGTGTGGCTTCCGTTCCCTATGGACCGAACTCCATCGGTGGCGCGATCAACTACATCACGCGCAGCCTTCCGCAAAAAGACCGTAACGAGGTCGAACTTGCCGGCGGCTCTTTCAATACACAAAAATACCGCGCCAATATCGCGCGTATCACGGATCGCGCGGGAGTGATGTTTGAAGGCACTCACATGCAGACCGACGGTTTTAAAAAACTCGATTCGGGCGGCAATACGGGCTTTGCCAAAAATGATTTTTTGGTAAAAGGCGAATACAACCTCGACAATGAAAAGCGTCAAACCCTGCAAGCGAAAATCGGTTACGCCACAGAGCTTTCCGATGAAACTTACCTGGGGCTTTCCTTCAATGATTTCGACAGTTCTCCGTTTCGTCGCTACAACGCTTCGGAACTGGATCAAATGGACTGGCAGCATGAGCAGTACCAGCTCACCTACAAAAACCAGCTTCAAGAAAACTGGGGTGTTTGGGCGACCGCGTACCACAATAAGTTTCATCGCGACTGGCGTCGCTTTGACGGTTTTCGCGACGGTACCATCAAAGTCAATTCTGTGCTGTTAAATCCGTCAGGCCCGCAGGATCAGCTTTATCACGATATTTTAACTGGAGCGCAGGATTCTTCGTCTTCCGGCAGCAACGCGACGGATATCGCGGTTCTCAATAACAATCGTCACTTTTTCAGCCAAGGTGTTCAGTTTGGCTCGTTCTCGGTTCACAATGCGAGTGAAAACTGGTCCCACCAAGTGAGCCTGGGTTTGCGTTTGCACCAAGACCAGATTCGCCGTGACCACCTGAAACGCTTTTACGCGATGACGAACAAACATTTGATCAGCACTGGTGAAGCGGCTGTGCAAAAAGATCTTAACCGTGACACGTCTCAGTCCGTGGCTGTAACGGCTTCCGATGAGATGCTGCATGCGAATATTCTGCACGGTTTTAAAGTCACCGTGAGCGGACGCTTTGAATCCGTGAGCTATAATGCCGAAAATGATTTATCTGGAACTTCCACGAACGGCTCGGAAAATTTCTTTGTTCCCGGTATCGGCGTTTTTCAACAGTTCACCGAAAACGTGTCCGCCTTCGTCGGCGTCAATCGCGGCTACTCTGTTTTGGGACCTGGACAAACTCAAAGCAGCAAAGCCGAAGAAAGTGTGAATTACGAAACTGGTGTCCGCTACGCCAACCATGCTCGGGAATTTTTTGTTGAAGGCATTGGTTTCTGGAACGATTACCAGAATATCAAAGACACCTGCTCTTTTTCATCGGGTTGCACGACTGGAGATTTGGATCAGACCTTTGACGGCGGAAAAGCTTTAATCACCGGATTTGAAGCCCGCGTGCAAAAAGGTTTTCAGTATAAGAATGTGTACATTCCTGTCGGTGTGAATGTGACTTTCACCAAGGCGGAATTTAAAAATGATTTCAGCTCCAACAACGAAGTCTGGGGGAATGGCACGATTCACTCCGGCGATCCGCTGCCTTATGTCCCGGAAACGCAATACAGTTTGAGCATCGGCGCACAGTATCGCAAGTGGACGCAAGAGATGGTTTTGTCGTGGACCGGCAAAATGTATAACGAATCTGTTTCCACCAACCGTCAGGAAATTTCCGCTTACGGTGTCATCGACTGGAGTATGAAATATCAGTATGACAAATCCGGCGCTCTGTATGCCCGCCTGGATAATATCCTGGACCGCGAATACTTGGTGTCTATGAAGCCGTATGGAGCTCGTCCCGGTAAAGCCCGCAGTGTGCTAGTGGGTTTACGTCACGATTTCTAAGATTTTCTTTTCAAAAGCGCTGCGAAAGGCGCTTTGTAGTGTTCCCACAAGGATGTGCGGAACCTTTCATTAAGACCGAAGCGCAGTTTTCCGGCTTCTTTGGAAAAGACCAAAGAGCCGAAAAGCGCATCCCACAGAGCCAAACTCACGCCAAAATTTTTATCGTAATGACGCTCTTCTTTCGAATGATGGACCTGATGCTGGATAGGACTGATCAAAAACCACTCCATCGGCCCAAAGCTGAGCGGTATGTGGCTGTGTCTGAGATTTGCTCCAACGAGGTTAAAGATAAAACCAAAACCGTTAATCCCCAGAAGGGTCCACAGGGAAAAGCTGGAACCGAAAAGGAAAATAAAAACACCCAGAGCCACACCCAAGCTCAAACTGTTTCTGAAGATCGCAAGAATCGATTCCACGGGATGAGTGCGGTACAACGTTACTGGCGTAAGAACGCGAGCGCTGTGATGAAGTTTGTGAAACTCCCACAAAAATGGAATCTTGTGCATAAGCCAGTGGTGAAAAAAGCGCAGGAAATCGTCCCAGACAAACACCGCCAACGTAAAAATCAGCACCCTGCCGTCGGTGGCTGCAAGATTGAGCAGCTCCCCGCCGTTCAAGCTCACCAGTCCTCGGATCATGAACTGAGAGATTTGAAAGCTGCCTTCGAAAAGAGGCACAAAAAGAAAACTTTTAAATACGGCATTTAAAAAATAAATAAGGTAATCCTGCTTTGTCGAATGGTTCCACCAGTATTTCTTGCGGAAAACCCAACGGCGCAAAAGGACCGTCAAAGAAATATTCTTTTGGCGTCCCACAATCCACAAAACTGCAAAAGCCAAGACAAGACTGGAAAGAATATTCACGTGATAAAGCCGTGATGTGGGCTCATCAAATTGAAAGAGAAGTTTTTGCAGTCGCGACCAGGTCGCAGCGTTTTCTATCATGGGATCCTTTGTTAGCACACAGAAAGGATTTTCACACGGTTTGAATCACAATCCTCAATGAGTTTTCAATTATCCAGTGACGATCGTGAAAACTTGTCACAGCAGCGCTTTTTCAGGCAAAAAGAAGCCCTCAGAAAGTGAGGACCTATGCGCGCCCAAAGACGGATCGTTCATGCATTCCTGGCCATCGCGGCCTGCCTTTTGACCGCTTCTTGCTCTGACTTTTTTGAAGACAGCAAAACCGCTCCGAAAACCAACGGCGGCACCGTTCCCGGTGGCCAAGGCGGCTCCGTTTCTGAAGAATTCCAAAAGCCCAATGAAGGTCCTTTTTCCGAACAGCGCATGCTGATCAATATCGGTGTGAATGTTCTGGCTCGCGCGGCTGATGACTTACACACGCAAGTTCCTGTTTTGAAAAACTCTGTCCGCCAGTACTGTGAAGCTTTGGCTTCCGGTTCCACAGCTTTGCGCGAAGAAAAACAAGCGCAGATGGACTGGGAGCGTGTCATGCTTTCTTTCCACGTTCTGCAAGCGGCTCCTGTCGGTCCTTTGATGGATAATGGACGCTATCTGAATGACTATCTGTACTCTTGGCCTTACTTGAACACTTGCGATATCGACAAAAAAGTTTTTGAAAATACACGCTCGGCTGTGAGTCCCGATGCCTTGCTTTTCAATGTGCGCGGTCTGAGTGCCATTGAGTATCTGCTCTTTGAAAAATCCCTGAAAAGCACGTGCAACCTGCGCGCAAATCCGGCGATGGCGGAGTGGAATGCTCGCACTGAGCAGCAGAAAAAACTCGACCGCTGCATGTGGGCGCAAGAGCTGGTTAAAGATATGCAAAACAAGTCCGCCACTTTGCAAAAGAACTGGGCGATGGATGGTGGCAATTTCACCAAAGCTCTGATCGACGGCAGCCGTTACAGTTCTTTGAAAGAATCAATCAACGCTTTAACGGACGCTCTGGCGAATATTGAAAAAGTGAAAGACGCGAAACTTGGAAAGCCTCTGGCTCGTCACAAAGACTGCCTGGAAGATAAATGCGCTCGCGATGTGGAGCATATCTATTCCGGTCTTTCTTTAGGTGCGGTGGAGGCGCAACTCAAAGGTTTTAAGGCCGTCTTTACGGGTTCCTTCACCACGCAAAACGCTTACGGCCTGGATGATCTTCTAGTGCAATCGGGCCGCGGTGACGTTGCGGAAAAAATGGTTCGCGCTATCGATCAAGCTTTGCTTTCGGTGCGTGCGGCGCAAGAAAAAGGTTCTTTGTTTGAACAAATCGAAGCTATGAATCCGACTCTGTGCAAATCGACGACGATGACGGACCGTAAAGAGGAAATTTGCGCTGTTCATGCCGATATCCGTGAAGTCGCCTTCCTTCTGAAAACGGAAGTTCTAGCGGCCTTGGCTTTGCGTGCGCCGCCAACTCATCAAGGCGATAACGACTGATTTCTCTCGAGAGCGCGTCTGTATTCCACGGATGCGCTCGTTCCAAAATGATTCCTAAATTGTTCATCTTATTGTGAGGCCCTTTTCACGGCGTGCTGACTTTGTTGCCAGTGACGTTCTTTTAGACAGTTCCCCTCGGTAAAACGCAATTAATGCGGACTCAGAGGTCCGAAAGCTAGCATCACTCTTGCTCTGTAGAAAGGTATGAACGAGCAAGTAAAAGTGAACAAAACTAAGAATTTCGTCTCAAAAAGAAGCACGCGTGGCGTGGTGGGAAGTCTTCTTGTTTTGACTGTCATGATAGGGCTTTTCAATTCCACAAGCTACCCTGTCATCGTTCAGCAGGTGAAAAAGATCCAGCGTTTGATTCTCGACGGCGTGGTTTTTTCTCATGATCCCGACATCGTTTATCACCGCGAAGAAATTCTCAATGATTACCAAAACCGTATCGCCGATGACTTCAACATTCCGCCGAACCTGCGCGACCGCGTGGGTTTCTGGTTTGATATCTACACACGCTATGACTCTAACAAGAAAGTGGTTCATCACACGCTTTATCCCTGGATCATTTATAAAGTGATCGATGTTTCAGATATTATCAACAGTGACACGCCAAAAGCGCGCTGGATGCGCAATCTGAAAGCCGATGAGTTTGTTTCTGACGAAGTTCAAAATCTGCGTGAAGCTTTAAAAAACATCGCACGCAATGGCGTTGCGGATGAAGGCGATGAATACCAGGCGGCAGCGGCCCAGGCTCTGAAAGCCTTGCCGGGTTCTTTAAAAGAAAACGCGCAAGAGGCGGTGAAAAACCTCCGCGTGCAAACTGGGCAAAAGAATTTCTTTGCGGAAGGCTTGGAGGTCAGTCCGTTATACCTGAGCGGCATGGAAGAAATCTTCCGCAACCACAAGCTTCCAGTGGAACTCACACGCATTCCTTTCGTGGAAAGCAGCTTTAATAAACACGCTGTAAGCAAAGTTGGAGCTTCCGGCATTTGGCAGTTTATGGATTATACGGGCAAGAGCTTTATGATCGTTAGCGATCATATTGATGAGCGCCATTCTCCCTTCAAAGCGACGGATGCGGCGGCCCGCTTGCTTAAAGAAAATCATATGATCTTGCGCCGCTCTTGGCCTTTGGCGGTCACAGCCTGGAACCACGGTCCTTCGGGTTTACGTCGCGCGATGAAGGCAGCAGAAAGCGAAGACTTAGGTGAGATTATCGCCAACTACCAATCTCGCACTTTTGATTTTGCGTCCTCGAATTTCTATTGTGAATTCCTGGCGGCTTTGTATGCGGAAAAATACCACGACCAAATCTTCCAGGATCTGCAATATGAAAAAACCCTGGATCTGCACACGGTAAAACTGGCCCGCGCTATTTCCGCCAAAGAACTCCTGCGCCGAAGCGGATTAGCGAAAGAAGATTTCATTCTCTACAACCCGGATCTCAAGCGCGCTGTAGAACGCAACGCTTCGATCCCGCGGGGTTTTACTTTGATGGTGGACACTCCCGCTCGACTGGTCTTAAAGAGCCTACTTACCAAAGACACTCGCCCTGACGACACCAAGGTCAGCCAGAGCGAAGTTTCGTTTGATAATTCCGATATCAGCAAAAACTAATTACTTCAGGCAGGAATAGTACACTTCGTAATTTCCTGCCGGCAGCATATTGTCGAAAACAAGGTTTAAGCCCTCAACACGGCAAGCGCCGTCGTAGACTTGGCCGTCTTTCAACACCAGGATAGAGCGCATGGCATCCACGACCGGAGCACAAGACAGTGTGATAGATTTTAAAGTCTTACGCACACCTTCGGCGATGCCTTGCACTTGCGCGGCATAATCTGTCGCGCACACGTCGCCGATCACACCACCGGTAAGATTGGAAATTTGTTCGTAGCGGTAACCGGCAGAGTATCCTTCACCGCTCAGACACGCCTTATCACCCGGACGGGCAATAACTGAGTGGAAACTCATCGCCTTTTGACCGCCGAAACTGTCACGCACGAATTTAATAAAATTCGCCGGATCATTCTTGGGACCATTCGCGGATTCATCTTCGTCGGAAATCAACACCACCGCCAATTGTGAGTCGTTACGAATGAAGTTTGCATTACCACCGCTGGCGGAAAGAGATCTTTCAATCGCGCGGTAAGCGGCGTAAATACCCTGCTCGGAACCACTGCCCGTCTCTGGTCTTTGCAAAGTCATCCCCAGAGTATAACGAGCATCGGCATCCGACATAGCTGAAGTTAGAATATAGGAACCGCTTTTTCCATAAAGAGGAACCAGGCGGCCGTCACCCAACGCTTTGTTTTCCGGATCCGTGGTCGTCACGGCTATTTGCCAATCAAGGCCTTTAACAACGTCGAGGAAATTGCGCACACGAGACGCCATGCTCTTTTGCTCGTAAGCCATGGAGCCGGAGTTGTCGATCACAAAAAGAATATCCACTTTTTGGTATTCATTCACTTTCACGTTTTGCACCATTTGTTTGTACAAAGAGGACACCGTGAAAGAGACGGATTTTTGAGAACTGAATCCCAATTTATCTTTTGCTGAAACGGCGAAAGTGTAATTACCGCCGGCCATTTTCGGAAAGACCACTTTGTTTTGTCCGGCAGCGCAGGCTTTGGTTGTGCCGGCAAAGGAGCAGTTGACTTCAGCCACACCAGATCCAGCATCAGTCACGGTGAAAACGATTTCAACGTCGTTCCCTTCCTCCACGGGAGCGGAAGGATACTTGGCAAAGACGATGTCAGGACCTGCCTGGTCAATGAAAATACGCTGAACATAGCATGAACTTGTGCGACCGTCATAGTCGCGGAACTGCACGCTCAAAGGAACATTTTGGTTTGTCTTGGAACTGACAAAAGAACGGCTGTCAGCATATCCTTCCCAGGAGCCGCCGGTGCACGTTTCATTTTCAGAGATCTTGGTGTAGCCGGAAGAAAAAGGCGGATAGAAATCCAACCGCAAATTCGTGGAGGCTGTCAAAACCTCGCCGCGATTGATTTCAAAACCATCACGGGAAGGCTCTGAAGGTGTTGTCGTACCGCCGCCATTATTGCCGTCATCCGGAGTCGTCGTGCCTCCACCGGAGCTGTTGTTACCATCATCACCTGGATCTGTGATAACTGAAAAGTCGCCATTGTTCAAATTAGAAGGCACTTCCTTGCCTCCGCCGCTTTCCAGACATCCTGTCATCGCGATTCCCGCAACCAGCAGTGTGATGAGTGTTAGAGTTTTCATCCCGAGCCTCCGTGATAGAACCATTCTTGCCTTGTTCACGGGAGGCTTTCAAATGAATCTCATTTTGAAATTTTTCTGACCAAAGCGTTTACACTCTGTGAAAAGTGGGTGTTGAAAGATTATTCACTAAGCTTGAAAGAGGGAAATTCTCCCTCTGCACAAAAGAGTTTTACTTTTTTGCTCCCAAAGATTTTTCAAGGCGTTCAAGACGCGCTTTGAGTTCCGCGATTTCTTTTTCTTTAGCGGCATTCTGCTCTTGCAGAACTTTGACTTGCTCTTCGACGCTGGCGATTTTACGTGATTGTTGGTTCTGTTGCCCTTCGACACCAGTTAAGCGTGCGTAAAGTTCCTTGATCGCGCCAATGATGGGAGAAACGAGTTTGGAATAAGCGACGGATTTAAATCCATCCTTCGCGGTTGTGACGGCTTCAGGGAATTGTCTTTCTACCTCTTGTGCAATCACACCAATATCGTGAGTTTGTTCGTGGCGAGTAGGTTGCTCAATGTCTTTGCGCCAATCGAACTCCACACCACGCAAAGCGAGAATCTTATCCAGTGGATTGTGGATCTCCTGAACATTGGTTTTTAAGCGGGCATCCGAACTTGTGTTCCATGCTGTCGCAAGGGCTGCCCCATTGACATGGAATAAAGCGGAAGGACTCACGGTTGCTATGCCCACATTCCCACTGGAAGTGATGGCCATTCTGTTGATCATATTCGGAACCGCGCCCCCGGCGGCACCAACGGTGTCATCTGAGGTTACAAAAATAATTCCGTTGGATAAGCCGATGGATGCAGGCTTAGCCGCGCCTCCACCATATTTCCAGCCTGAGTCGTAATAGACGTTACCCGAAACATACGGAGCGTTGTAAGTGAAATAGAGAGCCCCCGCACCTGTTGTCACTCCATCGCCCACTTGCATGATGGTTTGATCCGCTGATCCTGGAGAAGCTCCGCCGACATGCAACTTCATTGTCGGCGCTGTCGTGCCGATACCGACTTTTCCGTTATCGCGATTCATGGCGATGTAACCTGTCTCGACACTGTTCGCGGTGACTGACATCTTAAAGACATTCAATCCACCACGGTCATCATAGTAAAGACTTCCGCCGTAAGCCGATGTGGTCGTAGGGTCTTGAATGAAAATTCCAGGGTAGCCTTCTTCACCGCCACTGTTAGCAATGTGCAGAGTTTGTAGAGGCGCATTGGTGCCGATTCCCACATTGCCGGTGGAATCAATGCGCATACGCTCAGTCATTGTCGTACTGCCTACAGGAGTCGTTAAGAAGTAAAGAGAAGTCCCGTGAGCCGTAGAGGTGTAATTTTCCGCGGCCACACTACCCATCTGCGCACCAGCGTTATTCGCAGACGTGCCATCATAACCACCAAACTGAATCGCACCGAGACCGCGCCCGGAGGTGACAGCAACCTCAGCACCTTCACTTCCTCCGGAGGCCATCAACTTCACTGCCGGATAAGCCGTCGCGTGATAGCGGATAATCGCGAGATTCGCTAAAGGACCCGAAATGGTCTGCTGCCAAAAGGGACTTGCCGTTCCCAGACCAAGATTTCCGTTTTCATCCAAGCGCATGGTTTCCTGGTACGAGGTCGCTCCGGTTTTGCGACCGAAAACCATTGCCGGAGCGGAGCCCGACGTGACCGCCACTGCGCCGAGGTAAGATTTCTGCGCGCTGTTTTTTGCATTGAGATAAATGAAGCTGCCTGTTCCCACCGTTGTAGAGGTGTTCGACAGCTTCATGAAAATACCGTTGGAATCACCTTGAGGGGCATTGTCATAGCTGGCGCTATTGGAAGTATAGGCCGCGCCATAACTGAGTTGATCGGATTTAAAACTGCCCGCCGTCACACCCCAGCTGACACTCAATCCTGAGGCACCGGTGATTTTAGCGTCGCCGTTGACTTCCAAAGTGGACGCCGGGCTCGCAGTTCCAATACCCACCTTGCCGGCTGCTGTGACCGTCATGCGTGTGGCACTGTTGGTCTCAAAAGCGAGATCGTAATTGTCATTCGTTCCTAAAGTAGCGGCGCCACTGAAACTGTTTCCGCCGTTGGCAAAAAATCCCGCAGAAGAATAATTCGTACAACCCATAACACCGGCGGCATCGAAAGTGATGAGTTGCCCCACACCGCAAGTGAAAGATGTAATCGCGGAACCCGTGCCATTGCTAGCCAGAATTCTATTAGCGGTCAGAGAGTTTGTCCCTGTACCACCATTCGCAACAGCGAGTGTTCCTGTCACCGCGGCAGACTGAGAAATATCCATCGCTCCAAAAGCAGGAGCGCCTCCGGCACCGGGAACTCTGAGAACTTGATTCGCAGTGCCGGCCGTCGTTGTTGTAGGTGAAGCCCCAGCGCCACCGCCCAGAACAACGCCATTAGCTGTGAGTGCTGCGGAAGAAGCCATTGTTGTTGCGGAAGAGAAATAAGGAATACCGCCACTGGTTCCTGACGTCATCCCCGTACCGCCGTTGGCCACCGGCACTGTCGGCAACTGAGAAGCACTGATAGTTCCGGAAATATCACCGAATCCCAAAACGGCGTTCACCCAGTTTGTGCCATCGTATCTGAGAGTTTGTCCCACAGCGTAGGTTGTTGGCACAACGGATTTACCTTTGATTTTATCAACGCTTGTTGTACTTGCAGTGCCACTGACATCACCTGAAAAGGTCGATGCAGTGCCGAGTTTATTGTTAAACGTATTCCAATCAGTAGAGCTTAAGTAACCATTCGTTGTGGAGTTGGCTTGCGTGATCGTGATATTGGGAGTTGTGCCACCGCTTGAAGCTAATGGCGCAGAAGCCGTGACTGTCGTCACACCATTGGCTCCAGCACCATCGCCGATCTTCACCCACGCAGAACCTGTGTCTCTGTACAATGTATTATCGTCAGAGCCGATATACAATCTTCCCGCAGTGCCAGCGGCAGGACGAGAAGCCACAGTGCCTGTTTGCACACTTGGTGTGGCGCCTGCGTTTTGAACGGCATCTGTAATTCCATACCCACTTAAAGTCGTAGGCTTACCCGTTGTGATCTTAGACCAATCAAGCGCAGGAATATCCGTCGCGGAAAGTGTTGTTCCAGAAGTCACACGGCCCTGAGCATCGGTAGTGACTTTCGTGTATGTCCCCGCAGTGCCCGTATTTTTCAGCGTGACTGCACCGGTTGCAGACATGGTGGCATCACCACTCATGGATGACGGCGCATACTGAGTGCCGTTGTAAATTAAAAACTGTCCCGTGGCCGGGGTTGTGCCGCTGACAGCGACGCCTTTAATCTTATCAACCGACAGTGCACCTAAAGTTCCACTCACGTCTCCGGCCGCGGACACATTGATCGCCTGACACTGGAATGAACTCGAAACGGAATTCCAGTACGGCGTTTGATGAGCCGCACAGTTGGCACCACCCACGGCAGAATTAAACGCAGCAACCGTGTGATAGTTACTCAAGGTGGAATTTAAATTCGTAACATCACTGATTCCAATGGCAGCACCAACCCATTGAGTTCCGTCGAATTTCATAAACTGACCATTCGTGGGCGCTGCTGAAGAAACCACGACGCCATGAAGTTTAGCCACAGACGGATTAGGGTATGTACCGCTCAAATCTCCACCAGCCCCACCGGTGGGGACGCGGGCATCACTCAAGCGGGAGTCATCACCGGCAGCGACAGTGCCGGCCGTCGTACCGACATTCAAAGTCAACGTCGGTGTGGAATTGCCATTAGCCACGGTGATGTAAGAAGTCGTTGAGGAAACAGACGTGACTGTTCCTCCCGAAGCACCACTCACCGGCGCACACACCAACGCCGTGCCATTCCAGGAAAGAAATTCATTCGCGGAACACGTCGGCACTCCGGTTTTAAGCAAGAAATCCGAAGCGACATTAGTTCCCAGTTTTTGCGCGGATAAAGAATAAGCGGAATAAGGCACCGAACGGATCACGTTATCGGGAGAAATGGTTTTCCATCCGCTGCCGTCGTAAAAGGACACGCGCAGTTTACGCAAATCCCCCGAAGACGCCACATAGGTGCTGGAACCATCCACGCACGTGTAAGTACCGCTCACCAATGTGCAGGAACCGCAGGTAAAGGTCGTCGCGTTATTAAAAACATCCAAAACTGTTTTGGGGCCCAGCGGATACTGAACCGTGCCGCTGCCGATAGGAACATCGAAAACACCGCCCGAATTTGTGAGGTTCACTCCCGTCACTTGCTCTTGATAAATCACGCACTGGCCCGACGGATCCACAATTTGGAAAATAAAGCTAACGTTGGAGTACTCCAGGGGTGAGCCGTTGGCTTTCAGAATACGTCCTTGATAGGTTAAGGCCGCTGGCGAGGCCACGGCTTCGGACACGCCGAATGCCAGCAGGAATGAGACTGCAAGTACGTTCAATATCAAAAATCTCATACCCTTCGTATCGGAAAATTTGACAGATCTTTGAAGAAGAAAGATGCTAACACGACCAAGGAATGTCGCAGTTTGAGACAGTTTGACGTTTCATCACAGTGGATCTCAGACTAATCAAAAAGGAACAGAGGAACGTGGATTTGCAATTTGAAAACTGGGGTCTTATCTCTTATCAAGAGGCCCTGCGCAAACAAACAGAACTTGTTGAGAAAGTCGCTGAAGAAAATCTTCCCGGCTATCTCGTCTTCTGCACGCATCCTCCTGTGGTGACGCTGGGTCGCGCCACCAAGCCCGGCGATGTTTTCGCTTGGTCCGGTGAGACCGTTGAAGTGTCTCGCGGTGGGCGCGCCACCTATCACGGTCCGAGTCAGCTCATCGTCTACCCCATCCTCAATCTCACCTTCGCCCGCAAAGGCCGAAAAGATCGCGAGATCGTCGGTTACTTGCGCGTTTTCGAGGAAGCCATTGTTGATGTGCTTAAAACTTACGGCGTTCAAGCTCAAGGCCGCTCTTTGCATAAAAATCCACAGACTGACGCCGAGGCGGATGAAACTGGCGTGTGGGTGGGCGATCGCAAACTTGCCTCGTTAGGAATTGCTGTTCGCAAATGGGTCACCTTTCACGGTGCCGCTATCAATTTGCAATACGACCCCAAAGCTTTCGTCGGTATGAATCCTTGTGGCTTCACCACAGAGACCATGACCAGCCTTGAACAAGTGCTTGAGGCCCCGGTTGATGTCGCGCAATTCAGTGAAAAACTGCGCTTAAAGCTTTTGCATATACTCTAAGAAATTATTTCAGTTCGGGAGCGGAAGCACGGAACTGACGCAGCATCGGCACGATCATAGATTTCTGATCGGGATTGCGCGCAAGACAAAGATCAAAAAGATCAACAAGATCCTTGGTCGCGTTGGAAGAAATATCGCCGTCGTAAAATGCCATGGACCATTCTTTGAACAAACGATCATCACTTTGAGTTTCGATCAGAACACGAACACTAAAATTACGGTCGTCCATTAAAATTTTGCTTAAGACTTTTTTGACGTTGTTTTCTGTGCCTTCCAAAAGCTGCAGAAAAAAACCATCACGGAAAATAAGCAGACCGGTGACACCGTCCGCGGTGTTATTACGGCGGGACACCTCGAGAATATCGAGGATATCAGTGTAGCTGATATCCTCGGCCGCCTGGCTGATATAGACGAGGTGAAATACGCCGTTCATACTTTATGATACCGGACCGCCCATCATGATGACGGCTTCACCCTTCACCACAATGTCGCCATTTTCTTTGTATGCGTTTGTTTCCACTGTGGCGATGCCTTTTTCTTTGCGCATGCCGGTGATCTTAATCGTGATTGTAATCGTGTCGTCGATGAACACGGGATTGACGAATTTCAACGATTGTCCCAAGTAGATGCCGCCGCCGCCGATCCCGTCGACCAATGCGCGCGAGATCAAAGCGCCCACGATCATGCCGTGGGCGATACGGCGTTTGAAACGACTCTTGGAAGCGTACTCGTCATCCAAATGGATCGGGTTGCGGTCGCCAGAAAGCTCCGCGAACTGATGAACCATTTTGTCAGTCACTTTCACTGTGATGGATGCCGTGTAACCCACGTCAATTTCAGAAACCATTTTTCACTCCTACAGAATATTCGCCGCCAATTCAGCCAGCTCAGATCTTTCACCTTTAGTCAGGGTGACGTGAGCCGCAATCGGATGGCCCTTGAATCGCTCTACCGCATAAGTCAAACCGCTGTTCGCGGAGTCGACGTATGGATTGTCGATCTGATAAACGTCACCGGTCAGAACCACTTTAGTTCCGCGCCCTGCCCGCGTAACGATTGTCTTAATTTCGTGCGGAGTCAAGTTTTGTGCTTCGTCGACGATAAGGTACTGTTTCGGAATGCTGCGACCGCGAATGTATGTCAAAGGTTCAATGTTCAGCATGCCTTGATTGATTAATTCTTGAGCGCGGCCCGCTGCTTTTTTGTCCGCACCCATCAAAAATTCCACGTTATCAAAAATCGGCTGCATCCACGGATTCAATTTTTGTTCAATGTCACCTGGCAAATAACCGATGTCACGGCCCATGGGGAAAATCGGACGAGACACGAGCAAACGCTGGAACTGCCCTTGATCCAAAGTTTTGTGCAAACCCGCCGCAATCGCCAAAAGCGTTTTACCTGTTCCCGCTTTACCGACAAGAGACACGAACAAAACCTCGTCGTTGAGCAAACAGTCCATCGCAAACGCCTGCTCCACATTGCGCGCGTGAATTCCCCAGATGGAATCCGCCGCTTGCATGAGCGGCACCACGGCTTTTTCCGCGAAGCTGTAACGACCGATCGCAGAGTGATTCGGATTCGCGGAATCCTTCATGATCACGTACTGGTTGGCGTAAAGTTTCATGTCGGGAACAAAACGTTTTTCGCGATAGAAAGTGTCGATCTGTTCGGGAGACACCATGATCTCCTGATAGCCTTCATACAAATCGTCACGGTTCACGTCAGAAGTTTCGTAGTCTTTGGCGAAAATACCATAGACGTCGGCCTTGATACGCAGATTGATATCTTTGGTGATCAACTCCACTTTGTAGCGAGGATGCTGTTTTTGCAATGCCAGCGCCGTATTCAAGATACGGTTGTCGGCTTTTTGCGTGTCGAGCTCTGAAGGCATTCCGGCGAGCATCAAGTCCGTGTTGATGTACACCATCGTTTCAGAGTTATCGATTTGCACACCACTTGCCAAAGAACCCTTGGCACGAAGGACGTCGATAAAGCGGCTGAATTGGCGCGCGTTGCGGCCGTTCTCGCCTTGATCTCTTTTGAACTTATCCACTTCTTCAATGACGGAGATGGGAATATGGACATCCGCTTCTCCGAAACGCAGGATCGCCTGAGCGTCGAAAAGGATCACGTTTGTATCAACAACAATTTTTCTGCGTTTTGATTTACTCAAAGGACTGCCCTCCGTAGTTATGGTCCATGCATTCTGCATCCGCTGCAGAATCCACAGCTAAATTGCAGCAAATTGCAGGACCAAAGTCCACGGAAAAGGGCCGCGAGATCGGAATTTACGAGATGTGTGAAACGAGAACGTCGCCAGAGTCGGTTTTTAAGCTCGCACTGACGTTTTCGATAAATTTCACAAAATGATGGAGCGCGACATCGTTCATTGTGCCTTTCACAAAATTCGCACCGTGACGGATCACGCCTTCATCCTCGATGGAACGGCTGTTGGTCACACGAATTATGAATGGAAAATATGTCGAATGATTGAGGTACACACGCATAGCGACTTCGTCACCAGCCGCAAACCCACCCTCGGTGAGTTCCAAATCAAACGCCATCCCGTTTTCTGAGATGTCGTAAAGAGCCGCCTTGAGCAGTCCCTTTTCAGGCAAAACGACAAATGCACCCACGAACTCTGTCAGAATGGTGCGTTTCACGTCACGACGGTCACGGCTTAAAATCTCCTGACGAGCCTCGGTGATATCGAGGACCTCCGCCCCAGCTTCTTTTTTGGTATTTTCCAAAGAATTTTGGACTCTTAGGCGCGACGTGATATCGAGAACTTTCCCCATTTTTCCCCCTGAATGACCTTTTTCTTATCGGCAGAAAACGTTTCAACTTTAGCCGTCTTGCCCCAAGGTCCAGTTTCGTCTTAGAATGAGACGAATGCGCCCTTTACGCCCCGCTTTTTTCATTTTTGCGTTTCTGGGAAGTCTCCTTCTCCATCTGTCGATGATAGGTGCAGTGGTGTGGCTGGCGCCGTATTTCAATCCTCCACCGCCGCAAACCATTGAGGTTGCGCTCTATCCGGAAGGACAAATTCTCGATGCTTTGACCCGCAATAAGAAAAGCATCGTCCGTCAAACTCTGGTGCCGGAAAAATTAAAAGCGCCGGAAGACGAAACTCTGGCGCGCTTTCTTTCTGAACAAAAACAGCGCGTGAAACAGGAAATGCAGGCGGCAAAAAACGGAATGACCGCCAACCGCAGCAATCAAACCACGACGGCGGCAAAACCACAGCCTGCGCAAGAACGCTCTGAGGGCGCGCGCGTGAAAACTCCGGACATGGATAAAGACGGATTTAAGACCGTGGATATTTCCCGCGAGTTGCAAGAGATGAATCGCTTCGATGAAGGTCTTTCCACCATCGGCGAATCTCTACCGAGCGATGTGAAGGTCGGCTCTTTCACTGCTTTGAACACCGACCGTTATTTGTACTACACATTCTATGCGCGCATCGAAGAGCTGATCCGCTACCGCTGGGAAACACGCGTGCAGCAGGCCATCAACAATTTTGATCGCCCGACACTGGCTCACGCCGGCAACCGCAATTGGATCACGCAAGTGGAGTTTCTCCTCGATAAAAACGGTTTCTTACGACAAGCATTGATTATGAAAGAATCCGGCATCGGCGCCTTTGATGCGGCGGCGGTTCTGGCTTTCCGTGACGCCAAGGTGTTTCCGAATCCACCGCCGGAAATGGTTCAAGACGACGGATTTATTCACATCAAATTCTCATTCACCGTGAATTACAATCCACCAGCCCTGGTTAATCGCAACTAAGATTTTTTGGGAATGAATTTCAGCGACGCCGAGTTGATGCAATAGCGCAAACCCGCCGGTGGAGGCCCATCGTTAAACACATGACCCAGGTGGGAATTGGAGGAACGCGAGCGCACTTCAACGCGAGTCATACCATGTGTATGATCCGCAAGCTCAATCACGGCATCAGGAGAAATGGGACGCGTGAAACTGGGCCAGCCCGTGCCGGAGTCAAACTTGTCGTCACTGGAAAACAGCGGCTCCCCGGAAATCGCATCCAAGTAAATGCCTTTTTCATGATGATTCCAGTAAGCGTTTTGAAACGGACGTTCCGTGCCGTTTTCCACCATGATGCGATACTGTTCAGGAGTCAGAAGTTTCTTAAGTTCATTTTCATCTTCGGGCAACCCGCATTTTAAAACTTTATCAGCCATACCTTGGTTGTACTGCGTTTGATTGCTTTAGTCCAGACTGTGGCGGAATTCATGTCACTCGTCAGAGAGCCTTGCTACAATAAGAGCATGAATAAAATTTTCGCTCTTTTGCTTTTGGCCGTTTCAGTTTCCTTTAGTTTTCCCGCACATGCTATCTACACGGAACTGGGTGTTTCTTACGGAAGAAAAACCACGACCTTCGACGAGAACAATAAATTCGATTCTGAGTCCGTCACCGGCTCGCTCTCACTTTATTTCCTTGAGCGTCTGGCGCTCGAGCTGAGCTACACGGATGCGACCGGTTTACGCGAAGAAAAAGCCAGTCCCTCGGATCCAAAGCGTACGACCACACAGAAATCGCAAATTCTGGGCGCGGATTTGATTCTCGTTTTCGCTGATAAAAAATCTCTGTTCCAGCCCTACATCAAAGGTGGCGGCGCACAGATCAGCCGTTATCAAGAAGTGAAAATCGAAGGGCAAAACACTTTCAAGCTGGAACCAGAAACAGCGACAGTTCCTTCTTACGGTGTGGGCCTCAAAATTCAACTCACTGATGCTTTCGGGATTAAACTCAGCTATGACGTTTGGAAAACTCCGATCGGCGGCGGATTGCAAACCGATGACTCCTCCATTCGCGCCGGTGTGACCTGGATCTTATGATCTTGCGGGCGCGACATCTCTTAGCGCTTTTCTTACTCCCCTGGCTGTGCGGATGTCAGATGGGTTATCTGATGAAATCCGGGTACGGCCAGATGAAACTTCTCTCCAGCCGTGTCCCCGTGGACGAGGCCCTGAAAGACCCCCAGCTTGACGAGAGTAAAAAACAAAAGCTGCGCCTGGCGCAAGAAGCCCGCGCTTTTGCCGAAAATGATCTGCATCTCACACCGACCAAAAATTACACTTCTTATGTGGAACTCGGCCGCCCTTATGTGACTTACGTGGTGAGTGCCGCTTACCGCTGGGAACTAAAACACTATCAATGGTCCTACCCTATGGTTGGAAAAATGCCGTACAAGGGCTACTTCAGCGAGGACGACGCCCGCGCTGAAGAAGAAGAATTGCAAAAAGAAAACCTGGACACCTACATGCGCGGCGTTTCGGCTTACAGCACACTGGGTTGGTTCAATGATCCGATTTTAAGCTCGATGCTTCGTTATGATGATTATGATCTCGTGAACACGATCATTCATGAAACCGTGCACGCGACCTTGTACATTAAACACGCCGCTGACTTTAACGAACGACTGGCCACCTTTCTGGGTAATAAGGGAGCTGAGCAGTTTTATCTAAAAAAAGAAGGACCCGCATCGCCAACGCTGCGAAAAATTAAGGAAGAAAACGAGGATCACAAGATCTTTTCCTCTTTTATCTCTTTCGAGCTTAGGGACCTGGAGCAGTGGTACAAGAATCTTCCCTCCACAGATCACAATGAGGATAAACGCAAGGCGCGCATCGCGGAAATTCAGAGCAAGTTCACTCGTGAAATCGCTCCGCGGTTAAAAACGGACAGCTATAAAAAATTTCCCGAACTTAAACTCAATAACGCCCGACTGCTGCTTTACAAAACCTACATGCAGGACCTGGGTGACTTTGAAAAACTCTATGAAGCCCTGGGGAAAAATTATTCTTTATTCATTGAAAAGTGTAAATCCCTGGAAAAGGCCCAAGATCCCGCTGCGGCTTTGAAAGACCTGATCGCGTCTGTAAATGCACAAAAAAAGAATTAGGATCACAGTCCGGAGGGCATGGACAGAGCGGAAAAAAATCCGTATCCTTGCTGGAAGGAGAAACTCCATGATGCCATTCCTTCAGCTCGTTATCCTTGCTTTCATCGTTTCGTCTTGTGCCACCAAACCCATTGAACAGAGCAAACTTGAAAAGCTCAATGACGTTGGCGTCGTTTCCGTTTTGGACGACCAAATGAACGTGAAATACGCGGGCTCTTCCGCACTGGGCAATAAAGAACTCAGAGCGGATACCTCAGGCTGGGATGTTAACAAAGTTATTTCCGATAAAGTGAAAGAGGATCTTACCAAGCTCGGTAAAAAAACCGTCACCATTCAGTTGGACCCGCAGCGCATTGAAGAAGGGAAGAAAGAGGCCTTAAGCCTTAAGAATATTTATCTCGGCAATCGTTATCAAGCCATCCAACAATACGTTCTCGATGAAGCGGCAAAACAAGGCGCGAAATATGTTTTCGTCATTCATCCGATGATGAATGAAAAATTTCCGGCGTACAAACCCGGCTACGGCTTTCTCTGCCAGACACCGGCGGGAAAAAAAGGTGATTTGGAAATTTACTTCCAGCTCGGCGCCCAACTCTGGAACGTGCAAACAAAAGAAATCGAAGCACGCGCCGTGGTCACTCCTGCGGATGTGGCGGCGAAAACCGGCAAGCCTTGTTCCGAGGCCGTGAAGCTGCAACCCAACAAATTGGCTGCGAACTACAAATCGCAAGTCGAAGCGTTGGCCCGCCAGTCGGTGGAAAAAATTCTTTCCGGCTCCGGCGTTATCACAACATCCAAATAAGTTATTTTTCTTCGATGAGTTTCGGCTGAGGAAGGGGTTTACCTTCCTTAGCGCCTTCGGGTTTAGCCAGCATGGTTTTGATACGGTTGGTGAGATCCTGCTTGATCTGCAGATACTGCACCATACGTTCGGCGCCTAAGAGAGGCTTGAGACGGTCGAACTCCTCCTCGCCAAGACGTCCATAATTTTGCAAAGTTTTGCGATAGCGTGAAAGCTCGTTTTCTTTTTCTTTCGCGCTCGCCGCCTTGTTCATTTTTTCGACGGAAATTTGCAGCTCTTGATTGAGCTGCGCCTTCTTACGGTTCAGAGTTTGGACGATGTCGGTGAATTTCTTTTCTTCGGCCGGATTGAGCTTCAACTCATCACTCATTTTCCAGATGAGAAGGTCTTCCAATTGATTGCGTTTTTCCACCGCGAAGGCGGGAATGGAGACGGTCCCGATCAGGACCGATGAAATAAAAAGCAAAAATATATCGCGCACGTTGTCTCACCCGATGGGTGATCAGCGTCCGCTTTCACCCATGATTTTGTTGAACTTAGCTACAGATAAATTTTCGAATGATTCGCGGGCAACGTCCATAAAAAAGTCAGATTCGCTCTGCGTGCTGATTAAAGTCCGGGACAGGTCCTCAGGAGAGAGCAACGCCTCCGCAACAATACGCTCGTGACCGTCACTGAGAAGTCCTGCACGCTGCATGGACTGGTTTACTTTTGACACTTGCGATAACAACAACGAACTGAAAACGAACAATGACATTACACCGCCTGCCGGATAAAGCCATCCTCTCCAGTGGGCGCGCAAAAGATTTCGTGGCGTCATCAACATCGGCGGTGGGGCCATTTCGGTTTGTTCCACACCGGCCATGATTTTATCATGCAAACGCTCAAAGAAATCCTCGCTCATCGGGAGTTCAAGATCATCTGCGGCTCGTAAATTCTTCCGCACTTTTTCCAAGCGATCCATTGGTTCCTTGCGATCCATATTACCCTTCCGCTTCCGCAAATCTTTGATTCACTTCCATAAAGAAACCGCCCACTTCTTCCGTCCAGTTTTTCAGTTCGGCTTGCTGCTCGAACGTTTGGCGCAGCTTCATGAGAGCATGGCGGTAGTTCGCCTTCGCTGTGTCGTAGGGGCATTCCATAATATCAGCGATCTCGTTGAAGCTCAGATCTTCGTACACACGAAGAACCAGGGCTGTCTTTTGTTTAAACGGCAACTTCTCCACTTCTTGTTGCAGAATATCCGCCACCGCCGTATGCACCAGTGTCGTTTCCGCTTCAGCACCCACCGCCAACTGAACATCGTCTATGTCGACGGTGTCCCTTTTCCACTCGCGGATTTTATTCCTGGCGGTGTTCACCGCAATCTGGAACAACCAGCTTTTGAAAGAAGATCTTCCCTCGAAGGAATTGAGCTTCTCGTAAGCTTTGATGAACGCTTCTTGCGTTACATCCTCCGCTGTGTCCATGTCCTTCACAAACCTCAAACTCAACCGCAGCACACTTCTCTGATGTCGTTTCACGAGTTCGGAAAAAGCGCGTCTGTCACCAGACTTCACTTTTTCTACCAGTTCAAGATCCGATAAGATTAGATCTCTCTCCATACTTTGACTCGCTTCTGTCTAAATTCGGTTAATGTTCTGAATTTTTTTCCCAGAAGAGCCATTTCGCCCCCCTCAGCCCCGGGTAAATTCGCCCCCAAACCCGCGGTGCCTACATGCTTTCATTAGTGCAACGATGATGCCGAAATAAGCGGAGTCAAAATGGCCTAAATATATGAAATATCTTAGGAATTACGCATTTTGTTATGACACGTATTAGCATTTCTTATGGCGCTGGGCGAAGGTCTGGTGCGGCGGGAATGGGCCCGAAAATAGAAATAGTTACTCACGCTGCACAGAGTTCACCGCGAATCGCACGAACTCTGGTAGAACGGCGCCCATGAGAAAAATCGCTCTTATTATAGTGGTCCTTTTCACTGCCGGCGGCACCCTCGCCCGGTCGCTGCCTGCGGAGACAAGTCTCTCAACGCTGATGCTCGATCAAAAAGACCCGCTGTTTTATGACCAAGGCGTGATTCCCCAAGGTCAGTCCAGCTCCTTGTGCGGGCCGACCAGTGCGGTGAACTGGTTACAATTGCAAAACACTTCTCAGCCTTATAGCAAAAAAGATCTCGTGGAGTTTGTGCGTACCGTAGGTGAAGATTTGCGAAGTCAGCATATCAATATTAACAACGGCCTTATCGAAATCGATCTGGTGCGCTTTCTGGAAGTTCTAAATCAACATCTTGGTGTACAGAAAAAATACGTTGTGAAAGGACGCTACTACAACGGCCAAGGCTTTTCTGAACAAGATGTATGGAACGATCAAGTGCAGATCTGGCTTCTTAACTACAGCGAAATTCCTCGTTCCATCTTTCCTGGTCCACGCCGGGGAATGCCGGGACGACCTGGACGTGATATTCCTTTGCCGGATGATATGATGGGCGACCGTCCTCTAGCCCGAGGCAATCACTTTGTCCTTAAAGTCGCAGCCGACAAAGAAAAGAATCTTATCGCTGTGATTGATCCGGAGTCTCCGGGGCGCTACACGTTTTTACGGGTGAGCTTTACTCCGCAGGCGGTTTACATTAAAGGCGTTTCGGCGCAAGATCTTTCCGCCTTTGCCTTCGGTGTTCCCTTGCAGTGGAGTGTTCTGAGTCTGCTTGAAGAGCGCAATTAAAGGGCCGTTTTTTTCCACTGACCGTTGCTGTCCAGACAGTCCCGCGAAACGAAAAGCGGCAGAGTGAAATTATCCACGGTGAATACGGCCGGTGCTTCGGCACTTACAAAATCTTTAGCTTCTTTATTCCACACCCGGGTGGCGCGAGTGATGTGGCACTCTGTCGGCACTGCTCCCAATTCATCCACGGAACTAGAGAGAGTCACGCTTTCCACTTTCAACGTGCCGTCACCCTGTTTGGTGACAAGGGTGCGCAAGTCCCACTGATCTCCGGCGTCGCCTTCTTGCTGTCCCACCTGGATTGATTTCAGTTCTCCGGAGGGAGATTTATAAGTGATTTTTACACCGCCCATATAGTCATCAATGCAAGTCAGCTCCGCAAAAACATCTTGATCCAAAGTGACAAGCGCAAAGGGAACCGCTGCTTCCGAACGTGTCGCACAAGGCACCGTTTTAAAACCGCCACCGTCGACGCTAATGCCGTTATGGTGGATTAAAATACTTTGCGTGAATTCAAGTTTTTCCGCGTTCGCAGCCGGTGTCGGCGCAACGGCTGTCGCAGGCACGCCGGGAATTTGATCATTGACGGACTTATTTAAATATTTAGGAATAAGTATGGCGGCGATTAAGATCACCACAAGCCCTGCGAAAATGCCCGTCTGCTTCCGTGTCCACATACGAACCTCACCTTTATAAGTGTGGCATGGAAAAGGCACGGCTCATAATAAAGACCCCGGAACTTGTTAAGAACCGGGGTCTGCGTTTGTCATTTGTTATGAATCTTAAGACGCGATCGTCACGCGGTTGCGGCCGCCTTGCTTGGATTGATACAAAGCTTTGTCGGCGCGATCGTAAATCTGCGTCCACTCTGTTTCTTGCGGCAGCTTCGTCGCCACCCCCACAGAGATAGTCACGGGGATTTTCTTTCCTTCAAAAACGAATTCATGCGCTTCAATGGTCTGACGAATACGCTCACCGACTTCGCCCGCCGTCTTAGATGGAGAACCGGAAAGCAAGAGCACGAACTCCTCACCGCCGTAACGGGCAAAGAAGTCATTGGCACGAATCAGTTTCGTGATAACGATCCGGCAAAGCTCTTTTAGAACATAGTCACCACCAGGGTGGCCGTAGCTATCGTTGATTTTTTTGAAGTGATCGATATCAAAAGTCACAAGGCTCAGCGGCTCATTCAAAACTTCCGCGCGCTTGATCGCCTCAGGGCCTTTTTCAATCAAAGCTCCCTTGGAGTGTGCGCCGGTCAAAGCGTCTTTTTGCGCGCGCTCGTACATCGCCGCATTGGTCATCGCCTCGATGCTGCCTTTTTCCAGGAATTTGAAAATCACGTTGCCGGTTTTAATCTGGTCGTTGTTTTTCAAAAGACACGACGCCAGCGGCGGGATCACTTGGCCGTTGACGATGGTTTTGTTGGTGGAACCTAAATCGATGACCGACACTTCACTGCCATTCACCGCGAATTTCGCGTGAGAGCGGCTCAAGCTTTTATCGTCGATATACACTTGGCTTTCCACAGAACGGCCGATCACAATATCACTGGCTGTGATAGGGTACTGCTTGCCGACGTAACCGGGGGGACCAATAAGCACCACAATCGCCGGAGGAACTTCATCGGCTTCCTTCAAGCGACCTTTGAAAGTATCACTGGCAACAATACTGGTTTTTTCTAGATTGTCGTTGGAATTGTCATCGTTGTGAGCCATACAAAAAAGTATATGACTTCAGGCGGATGAATGACAATCACGCTTTCTTCAATTTTTCTTTCGCTAGTCTCTTGCCCAGCTCGACACCCGGTTGATTGAAAGCGTCGATGTGCAGGTATTCTCCCAGGCCGGCAACGACAAGTTCCCAGAACATAAAGAGGTAACCCAGCGTGTGTTCGTCTAAGACTTTTGTCTTAAACGTGAGAGTGGAAATTCCATTTTGCGTCAGCGCTTCTTGTGTGGCCAATGCTTCCGCCCGCAGAAGTTCGCCCATGGTTCGACCTTCGAGATCCAGAGTTTCTTTGAACTGCGCTTTGTGCAATTTTTGAGAACCGGCTTCGGCTTCTTCCACGCGCATGAACATCACAAACTTATCTTTCGATCCCTCCATCACTTGTTGCAGGATGGAGTGTTGATCGCAGGCGCCCACCGCCCACATTGGTGTGCTCGCTCGCGGAGCATTTTGGCCGGTGCGGCCTTGCGCTTTTCCGAGAGATTCCGCCCAAAGCTGCTGGAACCAGCCACCAAAGTTTTTCATGCGTGAATTGTAGAACCAGAAAAGAGTGATCCACTCTTCGCGCTGAAAACTTTGCGCCAGTTGCGCCATCGTTTGCGTCACAAGAGCCGTATCATTGAGCGCGCGCATTGCGCCAACGCGGAATTTTTCAAGATCCAGACCCAGGAAAGAAGCCGGCATCATTCCTACCGGTGATAAAACAGAAAAACGTCCGCCGACATCAAATGGGATCTCACAGAATGGCACCGAGTTCTTCTTGCCCCACAATGTCAGAGTGTTGTCTTTGGGTTCGGAAATAACCAAGCTTTGAGATGGTAAGTGCAACTTTTCTTCAGTGAAAATCTGATCCAGAAACTCCAAAGCGCACAAAGACTCAATCGTGGTGCCGCTTTTAGAAATGAAGACCCAGCCTACTTCACGCAAATCACCGAGCTCTTCAACAAGAGTTTCAAACTCCAGCGCATCGACGTTATCGATAAAGAAAAGTTTTTTGGCGCGGAACACTTCGGCGATCACGCGGGTTCCGAGCGAGCTTCCGCCCAAACCAACGATCACCAAACGTTTAAAACGATGCGCGAACTCTTGGCCGGTTTTGTAAGCCTGCTGCCACAAAGCCACACGTTCCACGAGTTGCGGGAAACCGATGTCTTTTCTTTGCAGAAAAATTTTTAAAGACTCCTGGCATTTTTGGTGGATGGATGAGTCCAGCTTGTGCGCGGCTTGAGAGATTTCCAACATACAACGATTCCTATCTAGGAGATCGCGACGTCCTCTTCAATGCGATGGTACCCTTTCCACTCTTTGAGTCGTCCACGGGGACGCGCTCCGTCTTCAGGATACTCGATCAGCACGTAGGTCAACTTCGTGATCTTTCCCAAAGACACAATATCCAAAGAAGTGATTTCAGTCCATGTTCCTGTATTAAAATATTCCTTATTCTCGGACCACTGACGATATTGATAAACGTGGGTGTGTCCGAAAACGACGGTGTGCACACGCTCGTCACCGAGAATTTTACGCGCTGATTCACTTAAATCGGGAAAGATCGCACTTTCCGCGATGACTTGAATGATGCGCTTGATAGGCCAATGTCGACGCGGATCTTTGACAACAGCACTCTTGATGAAATAACCCAAAGCCATAAAGAAAGCCTTCATCATGACCTTGGTTTCATTCACAAAAGACCAGCGCACCATCTTTCCGAACGGACGGATCTTATCGACATGCGGATAATGTTGTTTGATTTTTAACACCACTTCCAGGAAAAAGTGCGACCCGAACGGCAGATTGAGAATCGGCTCGACCAGATCTTTCTTGAGGAAGAATTTTTTCGGGTCCATGCGGTTGGCCGCTTCATGCATGTGCCCGTGCTCAATGTGCACTCCATCAAAAAAGTACACAATGTTTTTGAAACGAATCGGAGTGCCGATGACTTGATTTAAGTACGCACGGCAAGCCGGCCACAACATGCCCTGATCGTGATTACCGACAATGTAGGTGATCGTATTGCCGGGTTTTGCGGCAAACTCCGCCAGCGCCTTGAAAACGTTGGCGTGTCCTTTGACGATCTCTTTGAGGATTTCCAGAGTGACGGACTCTGTGATCACCGACAGAAAGTGACCTTTGTAATCACACTGCAGGAAGTTCAGGAAGTCGCCGTTGATAATCAACTCGACTTCGTAATCACGATAAATACCGGTGGAATAGAAATGAATGAATTCCACCAGTTTTTCCCCGTAGTAGAATTCTTCGAGAGAGTTGATGCCGCCTTTTTCCAGCAGACGGCCTTTCCCCAAATGAAGATCGCTAATGACAAGCTTGATTTTTTTGACTGGAGCGGGTTTGGCGACAGCCGTGCCTTCGTTGCTTTCAACTGGGGTCGCGGAATCCATATTACTCAGCTTTCTTCAACGGAGCGAGGCTCTCCTCTTTCGCCTCCAGGTTTGTCAAAGCCAAGCGCAAAGCGCGCTCGGTGCGTTTGAACTGATCCTGATTGGCCTCGATAGTCTTGTTAAGCTCAAGACACTTCTTACGGTAATTATCGAGTTCCTGTGAAAGCTGATCAATCTTTCTTTTTTGTTCTAAGATATACTCATCTTTGGACCGAACGAGGGCGGATTTTTCGGCGCGCAGCAGCTCTAGACGATTTTCCAGCTCGCGCTCGCGCACCCGGATCTTTTTAAAGTCCGATTTAAGTCGGGTTTCGAGCTCTTCCACTTTAATACGCGCTTTAGCAACTTCGTTTTCTTTGTACTGCAAGTTGCCTTTCAAAATTAAAATTTCGCTTTGCGCGGACTCTTGGATTTCTTGTTTTTCTTTTTCTAAAGCTGTTATGCGAACTGTCAGTTCATCGGTGCGTGAACGGATGATTTCACCGGCGGACGCCAGCTCTTCATTTTCCGCACGCAGTTGTTCGACTTCTTTTTCCAGTTCAAGAATGCGTTGCTGCGCCAGCTTTAGGTTTTCCGCTTGCGCCAAGCTGGCGTCCACGGAAGTCATCACGTTGGCGGAACCGCGGTTGCCACGGTAACTGCCGACGCTGACTTTGACATCGACATCCGGAGCTTTGCGCGCGCCGACTCGGGCATTGGCAAAACCATCCACGGCCACGGTTTTATCCGCATCCGTTCCCGGGGCCACCGACGAAGTATTATTGATGTCTTGTTGAATAGAAACAGTTTTATCTTCTCCACCGCTGTTCAACGCCGCCACAGGACGAGTCGCCTCGTCGTCGGAAGCACCGGAGAACGGCGAAGACTCCGACATATCCGGAGGAGAAAAAAGTTCATCCGCGGATTGATAACCACCTTCTGCGGAAGGACCTTCGTAGCGTTCCTCTTCGGCAGCAGGGCCAACCATAAAGCGCTCGGACGGAGGAAGCTCGCCAAAACCTTCCGGCATATCGAATTCTTCCACAGCAGGAACTTCTTCAGACTCTTCCGCCGTACCACCGGTGAATTCGGAAGCCTCGAGATCTTTTTCAAGATTATCCCACATGTTGTTGTTGCCGCCCGCGTCCGTGTTTTCAACACGATGGGCGTCGTCGTCCAGCGTCGGCAAACCGGCAAAATTATCCTCCGCATCTCCCACACGATAGGAAGATTCGGCCTGAATGTCCTTGAGGTCATCCATCAAGGACTCAATCAGATTCTCGGCGGCTGAAGATTTCTTTTTCCGTTTGCTCATATCCATTGGGAATATCGGAATTTTTTCGGCTCCCCTTTAAGAATAAGCGCGGCTTTCACCCAGATCAGGATGAAGGTCGTGAGATTCTCATTCTGATACGATGAAAAATGCGTCCACGGCGATTTGAAAGCGGCCACCGATCCTAGGTCGGTCGCGGGTTTACAGAAAATCGAAAACTCACTACTGTTTATAAATACCCAGGAGTTAAATTTCCATGTCTGCTACAGCCACAAGAATCGAATTTACGGAAAAGATGGCCGGACATTTCATTGCGCGAAAGTTCACGCTTTCCGCGGCCAAGCCTCTTTCCCGTGCTGAGTTTTTGAGTGAATCTTCTCATTCTCATCGCCGTGATTTTGCATTCACCGTGACGATCAAAGTTCCGGATTTAAATAAATTTCTGCAAGATCCGGCGACGCCCTCCCAGATTTCCGGAAAGATCACGGACTTCCGTTTCAGCGAGGATATGCAAATTGAGCGCGGTTATTTTCAACTCTTTACAACGCCAGCCGCGAGTCCCGATTTTGATACCGTCAAAGAGATGCACTACACGCTTTTTCTTACCGACCGTGAAGGACGTAAATGGACGTTCTTTGGCTTTAAGGAGCTTCTTAAAGAAGCCACCACCGAGTTGTGGAAACAAACAACCACACTGTATTTTTACCTCTGGGAGGGTCATTCCACCTTTGACACCTACGCAGAAAAAAATGTGCACGCCATCGGTGTTTTGCGCATTTCCGTCGCGGATTTCGCGCGTCAGATGGCAAGTTTTAAAACCAATTTGAATTCTTTCAGTGAAGAGAAGAAAGCTCTCCTGACTTATTTCAAAGCTTTCGCGGAAAACGCGTGGCAAGCCTATGCTCCCTTCTTTTTTACGACAACGACCGCGCGCTGGAATGAACACGCTTATCCTGTACACACCACTCAAGGGGTAGCCGAGGGTGAAATCACAACTCATCCTTTTGATACGCGCGACGGTTTGACTTTGTCTTTGCAGCGTTTTTGCAAAACTCCCGCACGCGACGTCGTTCTCCTTTTGCATGGTCTGACGACTTCGACCGATATGTTTATTATGCCGGAGCATAAAAACATCGTGAACCATCTGCATGCGCAAGGCTTTGGTGATGTATGGTCCTTGGATTGGCGTGGCAGCAGTCGTTTCCCTTACAACTTAATTCCGCATAAGTACACCATCGATGATGTCGCTCGTTTTGATATTCCGGCAGCTGTGGAAAAGCTGCGCGCTCTTTGTGGTGAAGAGGTGCGCATTCATGTGATCGCTCACTGTGTGGGGTCCATCGCCTTTATGGCTTCTTATGCCGCAGGATACGTGCGCAATATTGCAAGCATTGTCGCAAATTCTGTGTCATTGACTCCGCAAGTTCGCTGGCAGGCATTTTTAAAAATGATGGCCGGTCCGGAAATTCTTGAGAATCTGGCGGGGTATCCCTATGTCTCACCCAAAATGCCCTATCTGCCGGGGCGAGGGTTTGGAAAGTGGTTGTATTGGATGGAAAGATCCATTCGTCATGAATGCAAAGAGCCCGCTTGTCACATGATCAGCTTTATGTGGGGCTGGGGCTTCCCGGCGGCTTTCAACCACCGCAATATACATCCGCTCACACACCGTCGTCTTGCCGATCTTTTCGGTGGAACGGGATTTCACTACTACAAACACATCCGCAAGATGTTGCTGCACAAGGCTTCCGTATCCTGGGATGAGCGCACACCGATCAATTATCTTGAAGAGATGATGAAACGGGATCTGCCACCGACACTGCTTATCTCCGGCACTGAAAATCAAATTTTTCCGGGTTCAAATAAAAAAACGTATGACATTCTGAGCGCCACTAAAAACGGCTTAAAGGTTCGTTATCAAGAGTTCGCTCAGTACGGTCATCAGGATGTGTTTATGGGACAGTATTGCCACGAGGAAGTGTTTCCTGCTTTGGTGGAGTTCTTGCGTGAGCATGCAGCTGTGGCTTCCGCGCCGAAACTTCGCATCGCACGAGGATCTTAAAGATGACTTTGGATTATGATTATATCGTGATTGGCTCCGGCTTCGGCGGGTCGGTGATGACCTGTCGTCTGGCCGAAAAAGGTTACAAGGTTTGCCTGCTTGAGCGCGGCCGCGAATGGAAAATGCATGAATTTCCCCGCCGTCCCGACGAGGTCCGCCGCAATATGTTTTGGAATCCGCGCGATCAGAAATTTGGTCTTGCGGAAATTCGCGACAATCCTGAAAGCGATGTGATGACCATCAGTGCGAGCGGCTTGGGTGGCGGCAGTCTTCTTTACGCCAACGTTTTATTGAAAATGCCGGAGCGTTTTTTTAAAGGCTGGCCTCAAGGGGTCAACCGCGAATCTCTGGAACCTCACTACGAGACGGTGCTCTCTATGATGGAAGCCCAGCCCTATCCGTTTGAAACAAACCCCTACTATCACAATACTCCGAAAACAGCGCTTTTAAAAAAACTTGCCGAAGAGATGAACGCTCCCCAATTCAGCCTTCCTCCCTTGGCGGTGCGCTTTGAGGGGCAGTTTCCCGGACATCAAACGCGCAACAAACATGGCGCTTTGCAATCACGCTGCAATAAATGCGGTGACTGCGATATCGGCTGTAATATTCACGCCAAAAACACGCTGGATTTAAATTATATCTATCGCGCGCGGCACTTAAGTAAACCCTTGCAACCCGCCGACGTGCGCACCCACGCGCAGGTGACGCGCATTGAATATCGCGATGATCATTACGTTGTGACCTATGTCATTCCTGAATTTCCCCTGCAGGAGAACCATTTCACCGCTAAGAATGTCGTACTTTCCGCAGGATCCATTGGTTCAACGTCGCTGCTTCTTAAAATGAAAAAACATGGCTATCTTCCGCGCTTGAACTCTTGGCTCGGGAAAAAATGGAGTGGGAACGGTGATTTTATTTCTTGGATTTTTAATACTGAACCCACCGTGGATGGCACCAATGGCCCTGTGATTACGGGCTCTATTGAATATGTGTTTAAAGATACCGCCGACGGTTCTCCGCAGGGCATGTACATTCAAGAGGCCGGCTATCCGCTAGGATACGCTTGGTTTCTTTCAGGTCGCATTCCGCAGTTTGAAAGCTTGTTGGGCACAGCTCGTTTAGCCGTGAAACAGATTAAGAAGTATCTTTTTAAAATGTTGCGATGGGATGGTCATGATCCCGTCAATGCGGGCTTTGATTTTTCACGCATCATTGATCGCGCCGAATTTACCAAGCGCTGTCTTATTCTATTGGGCATGGGGCGTGATAAATCCGATGGTGAGATCATTCTGCGCGACGACGATGAAGCCGTGATCCGTTGGAAAATGGAAGGAAGCCAAGAGCATTTCGACCGGCTCCGTAATGAAATGAAGCGAATTGCTGAAAAGGTCGATGGCTTCTATATGGAAAATCCGCTGACACATTTAAATAAGATCATCACGGTGCACCCGCTGGGCGGTTGTCCCATGGGTGATTCTGCAGAAAACGGCTTAGTCAATCAATGGGGCGAAGTTTTCGGCTATCCGGGCCTTTACGTTGTCGACGGCAGCATTATACCGTCGGCCACAGGACCTAATCCGTCTTTGACTATTGCGGCTCTGGCGGAGCGTATCGCCGCGCGGATTCCCGCTAAGATCAAGGCTTATGAAACAGAGTACGCTTAAGCCGGGCGGATCAGCACCAACGGCGCTCGCGAAAAACGATCGCCGTCGGCGACTTTTTAGACTGTGATGACTTTTTTGTATTCAGCAAGACGCTTTTCAAGATCACTTAAAGTGACTTTTGAAAGCGCGCGGATGGAGAAATCCTGAATGGTGTGGCTCGCCATCATGGAGCCCATGATGCAAGCTTGTTTCAAATGCGCCACTGTCGGCTTTTCTTTTTGCGCCGCCAAGTAACCAAAGAAGCCACCGGCAAAAGTGTCACCCGCGCCCGTCGGGTCCACAACCGTAGGAATAGGCATCGCCGGCAGAATGAAGTAACCCTCGCCCTTCGAATACATTGCAAAACCATACTCGCCACGCTTAATGACGACCGCTTCAGGCCCCATAGCTGTAATAAGCGGTGCCGCGGAGATAGCGTTCGCAGCTCCTGTGAGCATTTTCGCTTCACCTTCGTTAATCAACACAAGGTCGACTTTTTTAAGAACTTCGATCAGTTTTTCTTTCTTGATCGAGATCCAGAAATTCATCGTGTCCATACCGACGAACTTCGGAGCTTTCACCTGTTCCAGAACTTGCAATTGAAGCTCAGGAGCGATGTTAGCCAGGAAAACAAAAGAAGAATCTCTGAAATGCTCGGGCAATTGTGGATTGAAGTGTTCAAAAACGTTGAGTTCGGTTTTCAACGTTTTGGCTTCGTTCATATCGCCTTCATAAGAGCCCGCCCAGTGGAACGTTTTACCAGGAACTTTGGAAAGGCCGGAAAGGTCCACACCTCGCGAGTGCAGAAGCTCATAATCACTTTGGTCATAATCTTCGCCAACCACACCCACAACGCGCACTTTGGAAAACAAAGAAGCTGCCAGTGAAAAATAGTTCGCGGATCCGCCCAAGGCACGGTCCACTTTACCGGAAGGTGTTTGAATGGAATCGTAAGCAAGACTTCCGACAACGAGAATCTCTGACATAATTTATTGCTCCTGAGTTTGATCCAGCATCTCCCGTTTGTATTTCGGAAGACCGGCGAGTTTCGAATTGGAAATATCCATGGATACTGGTTTGTTGGGAATTTGGCTCGTCAACTGACCGCAAGCCGCGTAGATGTCACGGCCCATAGAGCGGCGTAAAAGCACATGCGCTCCCAAACGCATCAATTCGGAGTGGAAAGCTTCAACAGCTTCGTCGGAAGGACGCTCATAACCTGAGCCAGGATGTTCATTGAACGGGATGATATTGATCTTGCACGGAACGTCTTTAACCAGTTTCACCAGCTGGCGCGCATGCTCAATTTGATCTGTCACTCCTTTAAGAAGGACGTACTCGAAAGTGATTTTATCTTTGGTGATACGATAGTGTTCTTTGCAAGCGTTGAGCAGCTCTGTGGTGTTCCATTTTCTATTGATCGGCATCACTTGCGTACGGATTTCATCGGTCGGGCCGTTCAAGCTCACCGCCAAACGCACCTTCGCCTCAGAAACACGCCACATTTCCGGGACGATACCAGAGGTGGAAACAGTGATCTTCTTGCGAGAAAGATTGATACCCCAAGGTGAGTGCAGGACATCAATGGTTTTGAACACGGCTTCCGGATTATCCAAAGGCTCACCCATACCCATGAACACGATATTCGTAATTCTCTGACCCTCGCCCAGGCGGTCATGCGCTTGCATGAATTGCCCGACGATCTCTTCTGTGCGCAAACGACGCTTCAGTTTTTGTTTACCGGTAAAGCAGAATTTACAGCCGATGTTGCAGCCAACCTCGGACGAAATACACAAAGTCAGACGGCCTTCGGAAGGAATCAACACCGCCTCGACACTTTGACCCTCGCCCATATCAAAGAGCATTTTCTGCGTGCCGTCCACGGACTTCAAATGCGTCAGCACGGAAGGAAGCTCAAAGCTCAAGATTTCCGGCAAAGACGCGCGAAACTCTTTGGAAAGATTCGTCATTTGTTCGGGATCGGTGACTCTTTGCTCATAGACCCATTTAAAGATTTGTTGGGCACGGAACTGCTCTTTGCCTTTTCCTTTGAGGTAGGCTTTGAGGTCTTCCAGAGTCAGGGAGTAAAAGTTAACAGGTTTATTGGCTACGGGTAGAGTGACATTGTCGTCGGAATAGTTCAGCGGTGCTGAAGTCGTGACCATCTTAGGGCTCCTTGAGGCTTGTTACAGCTGGGACCTTACGGGTCCCTTTGGTTAAAGGATTATGTGTGCGCCGTTTGTAGCACAGCCCCCATCTTTTTCATAGGCATTTCAGCAAATTATCCCCGTTCCCGCCCCAAAATCCGTCACCCTCGCCCCGCCGTCAGGGAAAATCTACATAAGCCGTGCTCATATTCTACGATCTAGCCTAGTCCCATCTTGTTTTGCCGGAGCGGGCTCTTTATAGTGGCCACATGATCTGGCCTTACATCTTCCTCTCTTATGCAAGCCTCTTCGTTTTCGGTCTTTCCGATAACATCCGCGGACCTCTCTTCCCGGAGATCATGAAGCAATTCGCCATCAGCGACTCGGCCGGATCTTTGATGTTTGCCCTGAGCAACATTTCCGGTTTCATCACAAGCTATGCCTGCCGCTATCTTTTGCGCCGCTTTGACCGTCTTACTGTTCTTCGCGGCGGCATTATCGGGTTGGTGTTGGCGATGTGGGGCATGGCCTTCGCTCCCGTTTTTCCATTATTCTTATTATGCAGTTTTGTTTTTGGCTTGAGCTTAGGTGTCCTTGGTCTTGTTCCTAATATTCTTGTGCCGATGGGCTCAAGCCCCGAGAGAAAACAGCAGATGCTCTCCGGTTTGCACACAATGTACGGCATGGCGAGCTTACTCGCCCCCCTTTTGGCTGCCGGCGTGGAGCATTTCAGCGGCAGTTGGCGCTGGACATTTGCGGCGGCTTCATTGGCGCCGTTGATTTTGTTTGCTTACACTTTTCATCGCAGTCACCGCTCTTTACATACGAAGGCTATGTCTTACACAAGTGAAGAGCACCGTGCGCATAAGAAAAAGAATTTTAAGCCTCAATTGTTCTTAGCTGTCATGCTCAGTTTGGCGGTGGCCGCAGAGATCATGGTTTCATCGCGCTTAGCTCTGTATATGCAGCGTACATGGAACTTTGATATGGAAGCCTCAAGCTTGTACGTCACTTACTTTTTTATTTGCATGATGCTCGGACGGTTTTTGTTTGCCGTTGTGCATTTCAAGCGCTCTCCGCAATTTCTGTTGTCTTGTTCTTTGATTGCCACTGCTGTTTTTATTTTGGCGGGCGTATTTATTCATCCGTTGTTTTTGGCCGCCACCGGCTTCACCATCGCCCCGTTTTATCCGTTGGCGATTTCATGGATTTCTTCAGAGTTTCCGCAAGACTTGGACGCCGCCGTTTCCTATATGATGGCGACCGACTCTTTGATGTTGATTATTATGCATCTGGGAATCGGAAAGCTGACGGACCTTTTCAGCATTCAAGAAGCGATGTTGTGGGGTCTGGGCTTTGTGGCTATATCTCTGTGTATGGTTAATAGTTTCACTTTGCTTTTCCGCCGACAGCCGCGACCGGTTCTGCAAGAGGCGACGGTGAAATGAGAAGACGCTGATGACTCGCGAGTTTCGCAAAGACATACGCGGTCGAGGCGCCAGCAGCAATTTCACCAATCGCTACGACAAGCTTAAATACGAACCTACGGAAGAAGACTTCGACAACTGGGCGGAGGAAAAGCCGCTCTTAAAAACGCAAGTCTTCAAGGATTCCTCACGCACCATTATAACGGAAAACAAAAGCCCCGATGTGGGTTTCCGCTTCTCAATCAATGCTTACCGCGGTTGTGAACATGGTTGTGCCTACTGTTATGCACGTCCCACCCATGAATACTTGGGACTGTCACCGGGGTTAGATTTTGAATCAAAGATCTTTGTCAAAGAAGAAGCTCCGACACTTTTGCGGGAAGCTCTGATGAAGCCCTCCTGGAAGCCCGAAGTGATCAATATCAGCGGTATCACCGACTGCTATCAGCCTTTAGAAAGAAAAATGCAACTCACACGCGGCTGCTTGGAAGTTCTGGCCGAGTTTAAGAATCCCGTATCGATGATTACAAAAAACCATCTGATTGTCCGTGACCTGGATATTTTCAAGAAGATGGCGGAATACGACGGCATCTTGATTTTTGTTTCCGTAACCTCACTTGATCCCGAATTAATTAAAGTGCTCGAACCGCGCACCTCTCACCCGGTATCACGCCTCAAAGCCATTGAGACCCTCGCCCGCGAGGGAATTCCTGTGGGTGTCAACGTTGCTCCTTGCATTCCCGGGCTCACAGATCACGAGATGCCGGAAATTTTAAAACGTGCTCGCGATGCCGGCGCTCAGTTCGCTGGATATGTGCCATTGCGCCTCCCTTCGAGCGTGCTACCGATATTTGAGGAATGGTTGGAAGTACATCGACCTTTGCGCAAGGAAAAAGTTTTGAACTCGGTGCGTGATATGCGCGGCGGAAAGCTTAATGACGCCCGGTTCGGTTCGCGCATGCGGGGCGAAGGTCCTCGCGCGGAGCATCTCGCGCAAATGTTTGCTCTTTATACTCGCAAATACGGCTTAAATGTGAAAGAGTTCAATCTGTCGACAGCTCATTTCCAGCGACCCGGCGATCAACTTAAATTTGATATTGATTGAAATGCGTAAAATTCATCTGGACGTCCGACAATTCGCTCTTCCCTGCCCACGCACCGGCAGCATCGAAACCCATTCGGGTTACGGCGCTCCACCGTTGAGCGGACAGGAAATTCATCAAATTGTCCAGCGTCAGAAGATGCGTGAGAATTCGGACTATGAAGCCGAGAAGAAAATTTCTTACTCCTTTGTGGAAGCACCTTACGAATTCGAGGTTTCCGGACGAGTCGATGGTTTTGTCGAATCTCCGGCATTGATTGAAGAAATAAAATCCGCTTTCGATATTGATGAGCTTTATGACAAGCTTGTGCGTGATCCGAACCATCCCTATGTGTGGCAGTTGCGCACCTATGGCTACTTTCACTATAAGCAAACGGGAGAAATTCCCCGGCTTAATTTGCTTTTGGTCTCTGCTCGTCATTTTTCGAAAATGTTGGATTTGGAAATTTCCCTCGATATTCCAGAGTACGAGCTGTGGCTGGCACTGCGCTTAAAGGAACTCGTTGCGGAAACCAAAATCAAGGAAAAGCTTTTCAAGCGTAGAATGGCGACAGCTGCGGAAATGAGTTTTCCGTTTGCATCTCCCCGGCGCGGACAGAGAGAGCTCGTCGACACGGTGGCCGAACACTTTCAACTACAAAACCCTCTGCTTATTCAAGCTCCCACAGGACTTGGTAAGACCGCGGGTATCCTCTACCCCGCCCTCAAAGAGACCCTCGCCCGCGGGCAAAAGGTTGTTTATGTCACTCCGAAAAATTCGCAGCACCAGGTCGCCGAGGAGGCCGTTGAGCGTTTACAGGAACAAGGGAATAAAATCCGCTCACTCACCATTACCGCTAAAAGTAAAATGTGCTTAAAGGCGGAACCTCTCTGCAATCCCAAGTACTGCGAGTTTGCCAAAGACTATTACCATAAAGTGGCCGAAAACGGTTTGGTTCAAAAACTTTCTAAGATCCGGCAGATCACAAGTGAGAAACTTAAAAAACTGGGTGAAGAATACGAGGTTTGCCCTTTCGAGCTTTCTGTGGAGGCTATCGAGCAAGCTGACGTCGTCATCGGCGACTATAACTATGTATTTGCCCCCCGCAGTCTTATTGGCCGCCTGGCGGAACCTCTTTTGGAGCCGAACGAGAAACCTAATCTCGTTATTGATGAAGCTCACAACCTGCCGTCGCGCTCTCAAGATTACTTCTCGCCGAGTATTTCTACACAGCAATTAGGTATGATCGAGCGGGATCTTGGTAAGTTGGCTCCTTCGTATTCACTGCGAGCGCAATCATTAGTGCAAAAAGCACGACGCTTGATTCAGTCTTACGGCAAGGATGGTGTCTCTAAGAAGATCAATATTGATGTTGATCCGTTCTTGGAGCTGGATAAAGACATCCGCGATATGACAATGCAGTACCTTGAGTCCGGCGAAGACGTGCTACCGCAGGATCCCATGCTGCGCCTAATGAACACCTGGTCTGATTTTGTTAATTCTTTGGATTTGAGCGGTGAAGAGTTCTTTCAGACATATCAAAAAAGCTCTTATGCCGAAATGCTCAAAATCACGTGCTGTGACGCCTCTGAACATCTCAAGGTGGCTTATAAAGAATTTAAAAACGTCGTCGCTTTCTCGGCGACTTTGAAACCATTCTCTTATTATCAGGAGTTGCTGGGCTTTTCCGATAATAAAACAAAACAGGTGGAGTTCGCCTCGCCATTTGAGCGAGAGCACCGCAAGCTTCTGATCATCCCACAAATCTCCACCAAATATTCGGACCGACATGCCAACGCCACCAAAATTTCCGAGACCCTCGCCCGCATCACGGCGTTGAAGCCCGGCAATTACATTGCGCTTTTCCCCAGCTTTGAATTCATGCATCTAGTGGCAGAACGCCTCGACATGCCCGCATTCCGGATTTTGATCCAAGAGCGTGAAATGAAGCAAAAACAGACGGCGGAATATCTTGAGGAATTGAAGGCCGCGCGCCAGCCGACTCTACTCTTAGGTGTTCAGGGCGGCGTTTTTTCTGAGGGCGTCGACTTTCCCGGTGATATGTTGATTGGTGCTTTTGTTGTCGGACCGGCTTTACCGAACTTTGATTTCGAACGTGAACAGATCCGTGCGTATTATGAAAAGCGCTATGGTAAGGACAACGCTTTCAATTATGCCTACGTTTATCCAGCAATGGCAAAAGCTGTCCAATCTGCCGGACGGGTTATCCGTTCTGAAACGGATCGTGGTATTATCGTGATGCTGGACTCACGTTTTCTCCAAAGCAGTTACGCTGAAACAATGCCGGATGGTTGGTTTGAAAACTCTCCACAAGAATTAGTCTCTCGGCAGATTTTGGCCGACGTTCAACACTTCTGGGCGAGGGTGCATGAATCTTAAGACGGCACCTGTTTTCTTTTTAGACTTACAAACCACGGGTGCAAAGCCTGATGTGGCGAATATTTTGGAAATCGCCTGGGGTTCTCTACGTTCGGAAAAGGTGGAAAGTTACCTTATCGAACAGCCCGACGGTGAAAGCGTTCCCCGCCGTATTCAATTTATAACGGGCATTTTCGATGAAGACATGACCCACGCCCGCTTTTTGGGCGATGTCCTTACACAGCTTAAAAACTATATTACTCAAGAAGTGGGACCTGACGCCTTGGCTGTGATTCATTTTGCGCAATTTGAAAAGCCGTTTTTGCTGGATGCCTTTGAACGCGCTGGCGAGACAGTGCCGTTTTCTATTTTGTGCACGCATGAAATTGCGAAAAGACTTCTTCCGAATCTTCCTACTCGGGGTATTAAAGGGCTTGCAGGTTATTTCGGTTGTCCCTCGGGAGAGTTAAAACGCGCAACAGCTCATGTCCAGGCAACGCAGGTTATATGGCAAGGACTGGTGGCGGCTTTGGAAGAAAAAGGCCTGCACACTTTAAATGATTTGCAACAATGGCTGCAAGAAACGCCGAAAGCGTCACGCAGTAAATATGAATATCCGCTTCCGAAGGAAAAACGCTTAAGCTTACCCAAGAAACCCGGAGTGTATCGCATGATCAGCCGATGGGGCGAAGTTCTTTACGTTGGTAAAGCCACCTCGCTTCATGACCGGGTGAATAGTTATTTCCGCGGCCAGAAGAACCGCGACACGCGTAAGCTCGAAATGCTGACGCAAGTGTGGGATCTGCAAGTCACAACAGTGTCGAGTCCATTAGAGGCCGCTCTTCTTGAGACCGACGAAATTAAGCGCTTAAACCCGCCTTATAACGTCAGCCTTAAAGTAGGACACCGCGAACTGGCATTCTTCAATCGTGACTTCACTTCATGGAACACTGAAGCTGACGAAGAGCACGTGATCGGCCCTTTTTCCAACGCCATGGCTTTGGATTCGATTTTGCGCTTAAGCGTTTCCTTACAAAGCCCAGAATTCGATAGCCATATGTTTTTCGAACCTCTCGATGCAAATCTACTGAAGGATGGATTCGCACTGTTCTGTGAGCGTCACGGTTTTGAAAAAGAAGCTTTTACATCCGTAAGATCAATTCTTGCCGTTGGCCTTAATTGGTATCGACAGCTTGAAGAGGTTGAGGAAGACGAAAGCATCGACGCCGTAACGGAAATCGAAGAGGATACAAACGAAGACGTGGAACTCACGGCAGAAGATATTGCCGATAAGTTCGAACGCCATTTCATCCGGTCGGCAGCAACATATCTGCGCACTAAAAAGCTCACAAAACTGCTCAATGCTCAGATCAAGATCAAAGCTGACAAGATTACATCACTCCAATTCCAAGGTGGTCACCTTGTCTCCACTCTCAGTTCGGACCCTCGCCCACAAAATCCGTGGCAAAATCTTTCTATCGATACGTACGATCGCATGACGGTGCTTCTGACCGAGCTTAACAAGCTTCGCTCGCAGAATCACACTATCGAAATCACACCCATTCACGCCACCTTCATCGACGCCACCGACCCTCGCCCGCTAGCCGAAAATTCCCATAGTACGCCTTCAAACCCCGCTCTTCGCCAATAGGCATCCCTTTTCATAAAAGACTCGACAACCATCAGCCCCTGCTCGACGTTCCTTTCAATATATCTCTTTAAAATTCGGAACCCTCGCCCCCAACTGCCAATTCGGGTGAACGGACGCAGATCCCACATGCCTGCAGCCTTAAAAATCATTTTTGAAATTGTGCCAGTCAGAGCACTAATAAAACTGATGTAAGCTCGACGATCCGGCACTCGAATAAGAATGTGAATGTGATTGCCGACATTGGCGAACCGGTAGAGCTTGATTCGAAATCGGAACACGAAACGCTTTGTGTACTTCAATAGCATCTTACGGTTTGCTGGATACAGCAGGGACTTTCGACCAAAGGCTCTGTTACTCTTCAACACAAGATGAAGAGGCTCCGTGTCCGAAAGGGGACGCTGGGTTCTGCGTTTTCCTTTTAAAAGCTCTCCTCCGAAAGACGTGCCATCGATATCGTAATTAGAAAAATGTGTCGCCATAAAATCTCCTTTATGGCCGGGGTACCTGCAAGGGCGAAGGTCACCTTAAAAAAGGAAACAGTGTGTAAGAAAGGTAAAGCGTGGGCGGAGATCGGACAGATTAGGTGGCGATTACCCGGGCGAAGGTGGCAAGTGGGATGAGGGAATTAGAGCATGCTCTCAGGGATGAAGAGAGACAGGAAGCTTGATTTAAAGCTTTTCCAGAATGAGGCTTCTGGTTCTTTGGTTAAGACAGTTGGCTTGTCGCCCTCTCTTGTGATCCACTGGATTTTTCCTTCCTTATCCATTGAGACTTGATAGGCGACGTCCGGCAGCTCTCTTTCTGTGATGGACACAAACTTTTCCGCGAGCTCCGGACTTTCAAATAAAACGCCTAATTCGGAATTGAGCTCCACGGAGCGAGGGTCCAAGTTCATGGAGCCGACAAACATGAAACGGCGGTCAAAGACGTAAGCTTTGCCATGCAAACCTAATCGTGCTCCTGAAGAAATAGACGGCCTTTTGGGCTTTTTTCCATTGGGGTTAGCTTTGGGGCGCATTTCGAAGATTTGAACGCCGGCCTTAAGTAATCCTTTGCGATACTTTTTGTACCCGGCAAAAACTAACGGCACATCATTGGATGCAAGAGAATTTGTGAAGACGGTGACCTTTACTCCCTGCTCACTCTTGCGCTTGAAGTATTCAACTCCTCTTTTTCCTGGTATGAAATACGGTGACACAATAAATATTTCTTTCTGTGCGGGGATGGGCAACGCAGTCACTTGATTTAACATAGTTACTTGCTCACCGGTTTTTGCCGCGTTGAGCTTTTCCGGCGGATCGGAAAAAATCTTGGCTCTTCCCCAGTACGCTTCGATTTTGCCTTTACGCAGTTCTTTTTGAAGACGCGTTTCCTGCAATTCTTTTATGTATTCAGCGGGCTCGGGTCCTGAGGTGAATGTTTCGAGGTCGTTGCGTAGAGCTTGCAAGGCGTCCGGGGCGAGGGTCCGCCTGTAGAGGGAGGAGATGCCAACGGAAAGGCGGTGATTCCAGTACAGGTCGAAGGCTTGGGAGCTTTCGTCGACCACTGGGCCGAAACACCAGACGTCGAAATCACCGAAGTTGGACTCCGGACTTGCCGTGAAATATTCGTTGCCGATATTGCGGCCGCCGATGATCGCGGTTTGATTGTCGGCAATCAGGGACTTGCCGTGCATGCGACGGTTGATTTGACTGAAGCGGAAAACATCCAGAAAGCGCCACTCTCGGTACGTGAACGGATTAAACATCCGCACTTCGATATTCGGATGGGAATCGAGCACTACCAATGTGTCCTGATACGGGCCGATGTGGAGATCATCTAAAAGCAACCGCACTCTCACACCCCGGTCGGCTGCAGCGAGAATTTCTTTCCACAGCATTTTGCCGGTCATGTCGTCGTTCCAAATATAGTACTGAACATCCAAACTTTTTTCCGCTCGACGTACGGATTCCAAACGTGCAACAAAGGCATCCGTTCCCGACTGCAGCGGATAAAAACCGGATTCGCCGGAATCACTATGAATCTGTTCGGAAAAATACCTTCCCCAGTAGGTGTTTAGGGTGTCACGCAAGGCTGTCGTGGGAATTCTTCCCTCTTGCACAGGCAGGCTTTGGCAAGCAGCAAGGCTTAAAGCAAGTACGACAAGGCCCCATGTTAAAACGTCCATAGTTTTAAGCCTATGCCGTGTCTTAACACCGGGACCATATGTAATTTGAGAAAACTCAGTGAGCTGTTTGTATATACTCTTGAAGCTCAGGAATTTCACAAGGCACGCATCCGACTTTGCCAACCACCACACCGGCAGCGAAGTTCGCCAGCATGCAAGAATGCACCAAAGACAATCCGGAAACCAACCCCAAAGCCAGCGCCGCGATCACGGTGTCACCCGCTCCCGTAACATCGAACACTTTGCGGGCGTAGGTGGGAACTTCGGTGACTTCGTCATGGGAAAAAATGGTCATGCCGTCTTTTCCCCGTGTCAGAACGACTTCGCGGGCTCCGGTGATTTTTTGTAGAGCGCGGCCCACTTCGACTACTTTGTTGGGATTGTAGCGAAGATCATCGAAATCCATTCCCGCCAAGGTCAGAGCTTCATCGTAGTTGGGCTTGATAAGGTCCACGCCCTTGTAAAACGGGCCCGAGCTTGTTTTGTGTGGATCGACCAGAACGCGTTTGCCGTGCTTGCGGCAAATTTCCACAACTCGCTCGATCACGTTGCGAGAAACAACGCCTTTTTTATAATCTTCAATCACCACGCAGTCGGCTTGATCCACGACTTCTTCCACCCGGCGGATCAAAGCCGCTTCCGTTTCAGCGGATAAATCACGGCGAAGCTCATAATCGACGCGAACCAGGTGATGGTGTTTCGCCATCACGCGCGTCTTGCGAGTTGTCGGACGATTGGTGTCAGTCACAAGATATTCGGAAACAACGCCGCTTTTTGCGGAAAGTTCGCGGAGAAGATTTGCTCCGGTGTCGTTACCAACCACGGACACAAGCAGGGCCTCGCCACCGAGGCTCACGACGTTTTGGGCGACGTTGGCTGCCATGCCGAGACGAACATCTTCTTCTTCCACCTCAAGAACCGGAACAGGCGCTTCAGGGCTGATACGGCGGACTTGACCGAGAACGTACTCGTCCACGCACACGTCGCCGATAATGAGAACCTTTTTACCGCGCAGAAGCGGGATCTGTTTTAAAAGCAGTTCTTTTTCCTGAGGACCTACGGTCGCCTTCACAGGGGTTGTCATTTTTTCAAATCCTCCCAGGGGTGGAAGCCTTCCTTGTAGCTGAAGGGCGAGGGTCTGTCACTCGATAAGAGCGGAAGCTTGGCCTCACCCTAGAGCTATGATAAACCGAGTTTCTATGTTTAAGCCAAAAGGTTCTTTTAAAAAACGCATGCCGAACCCGGCCCAAAGGGCGGCCGAGACGGGGCGAGGGTTGGTGTATAAGCAGGGGTATATCTCGCCGCGCGAGAAAGAGGAAATCCTTGCTTACCTCACAACCCTGCATCCCATTTGGGAAATGCGCTATTCCAAGAATAATCCGCCGCCGGAAAATCAGAAACAGCGTCCGCTGCTGCGTCCGGTGTATTGGCTGGGAAACTGGCAGTTTGCCTGCTTGAACTACTATCACCCGCCTAAAGGGATCTACAATCGCTGTGTTCAGGCCGAAGGTTATCCGCCGATCCTTGAATACATCGTCCAGAAAATTGAAGCCCTCGTGCACGAAAGTTTTGAACCTCGCGATATTCCGCGCGGCTGGCATCTCAATACGTGCTTAATTAATTATTACGGCAATCAGATCACTCCCGATGGAAAACGTCTGGACTGTGCCCGCGTGGGAGAACACAAGGACTTCGAACCGGGTCCCGTGGCCTCAGTGTCCTTTGGTGAGCGCGCCCTCTTTCAATTCGTTTCGAGCAAAGGAACGGAGAGCAAATCCACCGTGGTTTTACAGCAATGGCTGGATGACCGTTCCCTGCAGATTTTCGGTGGCGATAAATTCAAAAAACATCTCTTTCACCGCGTGCAACGGGTCGATAAAAAAGACGGACAGACCTTCGCCCTCAATGGTATCGACGACTTTGAAACCCGCCGAATCAACCTTACGTTCCGCTATGTTCCTGATGAACACATCGTCCCGTTCCAACGGTTGCCGGAGACGGCCAAAGAAGATGTTCAAGGTTATGTCGAGCAGCTCGCCCAACACTCCTCGTTCTTTAAAGAGCAGTTAAAGGGCGACGGGCCACGAAGTTCTTAGAACGAATTTGCCGTCTTTTTGAATAATGCGCACATGCAGATTCTGGTAAAGCCAGCGAACGATCATTTCCTGTTCAGAAACCGAAAGCTCCGGATTTAAAAAGCGGAAATCGAATTGTGACAGCGGCAGACTGAGGTTCATCGATTTGTCGTCGCCTTTGGTGTTTTCGACTTCGAGGGCGAGGGTCACAAAACCGGATTTTTTTGGCGGATCTTGGACTTCGAAATGCACGCGGGAGCCCTTGTCCAGGAAGGTGGTCCATTCCTCGTCGGAAAGTTCCATTTCCAGAGAGCGTGAGGTCATTCTGAAATTCGGTGAGTGCGATAAAATATAAGACTGGAATAGACCCGTGAGGGAATGCCAGTCGTAAGGAATCGGCAGCGTGCAGTGCACACCTTGGGGCAAATCGACGACGCGGATATTTTTGCTGTCGTACTTGATGTCTCTATTCTGCAAACGTTCTGAGTTCAGTGCAAAAGGCACGGCCGGATCTTGTTCCGTGGCGAGTACCAAAACCGGTTCTTCGACGTCGTTATAGAATTTCCAAAAATCGTTCACGCCCCAAAAGTCGTTGCTGTCCTTCATACCCGGCGGAAGTTTGATACTCGAGATATACGACAAACCGCCGTGATACGTGCGCGTGATCTCTGAAATCGCTTTCGCCAAGAACGCGAAATTATCATAAACAACCAGAGACGGAATTTTCCTATCAAGACCGGCCAGACGCTGACGGCTCCACAGATCCACGAACGCCGATTTCACACCACTTTGCGTAAGGCTCATCATCGTGCTTTTTAAATCCACCACCGGACACAAAGCCGTGAAGCTTTTGATCAAAGGCCCGTGCTTCGGTGAATTGTATTTATTCAAGAGCGACGCGAACAAAAGACCGTGACCACCCAGACTGATTCCGAAGAAATGCACGCTGTCCACCACTTGCGAAATCGGCTCAACAGGATCATTCAACAGACGCGCCACCAGAATATTCTGTATACCCTCATCATAGCCGCCGAATGAAAATTGATTGTTGTTCGCGACAAAATCGGAACTCGACATGTTTTCCAAAAGCAGAACGTTGAATGGTGACTGTTCGAAAAGCATCATCAGCCACGCACGCTCCGGCTTGAAATCTTCAACATTCGAGAAAATTCCCAGACGAATCACCACCATCGGGCGGCGTTTGAAATCGCCCTTCAACCCAAGCAGACCTTTTAACTTCACGTTGCCCGGCAGACTGATCAGCACGCGACGTAAAAACGGATGCGTCTGCGGCGCATACTTCATCGTCATCATGCCTTTTAAATTGGCAAAATAACCGTTGTTGCCGGTTTCAAGTTCGGTGCGGCACTCTTGAAAATACTTTTGCACGAGCGCGCCCTGCAGTTGCGGTGAGTTCTTGATGCGCGGATCCTGCATGCGCTCTTGCCATAAATCACTGGAGCACGCAGGACTCATGAGCTTCGGCTCTCCTTGCGGCGCCCAGCTCAAAACACTTTCCAGAATGAAGTTCAACGGCTCGGGATAACGCCCCGGGCTGTCCGCCAAAATCCCCGATGTTTCGGAGGGAAAAAGAATGCGAGAGCTCTGAAACTGCTCAAGAAAGGCTCTTTGGGGGCTCTGGGCCAAGGCCGGAAAGGCCCCCAGAGCGAAAGCGGCGAGAAAAAAACAAGACCGAAGCATAGTTCTATTGTGGCGAGAAAGAACCACTGAGTCATCTCCTTTTTCCGAAGTGACTTTGAGTATTTGCTTCATTAGACTCTCCACCGTGTATTTAAGGAGACACTAATCATGGAACACAAGATAGAGCCCCTTTATGACGGGCCTCTTTTCAGAAATGCTATTCAAACTCTCGAAGAAGCAGCCAAAATCATCAACTGCGATCCTAACGTTTTGGAACGCTTGAAGCGCCCCCGTCGCGCCATCACCGTGTCTGTCCCCGTTCGCATGGACGACTACAGCGTGAAAGTTTTCACCGGTTATCGCGTTCAATACTCTCCGACATTGGGCCCCTACAAAGGCGGTATCCGTTATCACCAAAACGTCGACCTTGCTGAAGTTGTCGGTCTTGCAGCCTTGATGACTTTCAAAAACTCCGTTTTGGGTCTTCCTTTGGGCGGCGCAAAAGGTGGTGTCACTGTTGATCCAACGAAATTGTCCCGCACTGAAAAACAAAACCTCACTCGCCGTTATGCTTCTGAAATCGGCCCCTTTGTTGGTCCTACAAAAGACATTCCAGCTCCGGACGTGGGCACTGATCCGCAAACCATGGCGTGGTTCATGGACACTTACTCTCAAGAGCAAGGCGGCTTTGCGCAACCGGGCGTTGTAACTGGTAAACCGATTGAAATCGGCGGCTCTTTGGGTCGTAACCATGCAACAGGTTTGGGCGTGGTTTACGTCGCGGAAAAAGCTTTCGAAGTTTGCAAAATGAGCATGAAAGGCGCTTCCATCGCGATTCAAGGCTTTGGTAACGTCGGTTCTTTCGCAGCGAAATTCGCTCACGAGCGCGGCGCCCGCATCATCGCGGTTTCCGACGTTTCCGGCGCGATTTTCAACGGCGACGGCTTGGACATCCCTGAAGTGATCGAGTACGTGAAAGCTCACAAATTCTTGAAGGGCTATCCAAAAGCACAACCTATCACCAACGAAGAATTGCTTGAGCTGAAATGTGACGCTCTTTTCCCGTGCGCTCTCGAAAACCAAATCGACACGCACAACGCGGAAAAAATCCAAGCGAAAATCATCGTTGAAGGTGCCAACGGACCTGTGACCAACGCCGCGACAAAAATCCTTGATAAGCGCGGCGTGTTCATCGCTCCGGACGTTATCGCCAACGGCGGTGGCGTGATCGTGTCTTACTTCGAGTGGGTTCAAGACATCATGTCCTTCTTCTGGGATGAAGAGGAAGTGAATGGCCGCTTGAAAGGCATCATCACCAAAGCCTTCGACAAAGGTTACTCTTTGGCGAAAGAGAAAAACGTCGACATGAGATCCGCGGCGATGGCTGTGGCCGTGCAACGTTTGGAAAAAGCGATGCTCCTGAGAGGTTTGTATCCTCGCTAATGAGCGCGCTGACTAAACCCTGGTTACTTTTACCACCCCAATGGGCTCACGATCTGAGCCCATTGGCTTTACCGCTCTACGCTCTTCTGCACGGGCGCAAAACCCCGCACTGGAAAAGCTTCACGTGGCGGGATCTGCACTTTGCCAACCCTTTGGGAATCGCCGGCGGAGTGGATAAAAACGCTGACAACTTACGCTCCTGGTGGAATCTTGGCTGCGGCTTTGTCGAAGTCGGCACCGTCACTCCTCTTCCGCAAAATCCCAACCCTGGAAAAATTCTTGATCGCGATGTCAGTTTGAAAGCGATGTGGAACAAAATGGGTTTTCCGAGTCATGGCGCGGATGAAGCGTTTTACAATCTGGCTTATTATGCTCCCGATTACCGCACGCCGGTTTTCGTGAATATCGGCAAGAACCGCTACACTCCGAACAATCAAGCGGTTCAAGATTATCTGACATTGGTGGATAAATTCCGTCCCTTCGCGGATGTTTTTGTTGTGAATATCTCCAGCCCCAACACCAAGGGGTTGCGCGATCTTCAGAACAAAGAAAATCTGCGTGATCTGCTCGCACCGATCGTCGATCGCGTTTCGCATTTCGAACCGACTCCGGTGCTGGTGAAACTCTCTCCGGATATGAGTGAAGAAGTGTTGGCCGAAACGGTTTTGCACTGCCAAGAGATTGGCGTCGACGGCTTCGTGTTAACAAACACTACTTTGTACCGCCCTGAAGGATGTAAATTCCCTGCGGAAGGCGGTCTTTCCGGAGCGCCGCTGAAGGAACTTTCGCGCCGCGCCCTAAAGGTCGCTGTTGAAAGCTTAGGCAAAAAACGCGAGGGACTGCTTTTGGTCAGCGTGGGAGGCGTTCTAACTCCCGAAGATGTTTTTGAAAGATTGCAAATGGGCGCAGATCTTGTTCAAATTTATACTGCACTTGTTTTTCATGGACCCGGTTTCTTCCATGAGGTGGCGAGAAGGTATAATGACGGACGATAGCGTAGTAGCGGCAAAACCCAGAAAATCAAAGATTCGCAAAGGTCATTGGATTCCTGTGGTCGCCGGTTTTTTACGCAAAGACGGCAAAATTTTGGTCGGTCAGCGTCCCGAAAACAACTCTCTTGCGGGACAATGGGAATTTCCCGGCGGCAAAATTGAGACAGGTGAAACACCTGAAGAGGCTTTAGCCCGCGAACTCAATGAAGAATTGGGAATCGAAGCGGAAGTTGGCGAACTGAAATTAGCCTGCACGCATTCTTACGGAGATGTAGGGATTCTCATATTATTCTATGAAATCCTGTACTGGAAGGGCGAGCCCCGGGCGAAACATCACATGATGCTGGAATGGATTCATCCCGAAGAACTCAGACACCGCACCATTCCCGAGGCCAACCGTAAGATCCTGCACAAGATTTACAAAGCTTTAGGACTCGAATGGCGAAAATAATTCTTGTAAGCAAACATGTGAACGCAACCTCATGGCAGTTGGCGCAAGCTCTGAAGTCCCAACAGCATGAAGTGGTTCTGCTTACAAGTTATGGTGAAGCTCCTGAGTTCAACACCAACGGCATTGAACTTATGGCGTATTTCAAACGCTGGAGTTTGATGGAAGGCCTGCGCATCATTCCGGGTCTTTTCGGATTGCAGCCGCAAATTCTGCACATACTTCTTGATGAAGACAAAATGAACGCCGCGCAGATCGTGCTGGCGACGTTTGCGAAATCCCATCCTTCTTGCGTCCTGACAACGTCTTTATTGAACATTCGTTATGGGCTTTCGCGCAGAAATCCTGTGCGCTATCTCGTCGAGGAAAGTGACATCATCACCTGTCCCACGGTGGAAGCTTTGGGGCAGCTACGTGGTTTGGATATTCGTTCCACTCGTCAAGGCCGCGGTATTTTGCCGCCGGTTCTGGATTTTAGAAACAGTCATGAGAGTGTGAAATACAGCGAGGAAGACGAAGATCAGCTTCTCAACCGTCTGACCAATGAACCTTACGTGGTGGTTCCTTTCCGTGAAGAGCGCTTTAATCCCGAAGGTGATGCCTTTATCCGCATTCGCACTTTGGCGCAAAAATACAAAGTGGTCTTGTGGGGAACTTATTCTCACTGGCCGGTGCGCGAGCGTAAGAAGTTCAGCGCCTGGATGGAAGCCTTTCAGTGCGGCCACCGCTGGACCGTCACCGGACTTTTACCGGCGCATTTAAGTCATGCGCTTTTGGAAAAAAGTGCCGCCTTTGTTTTAGCGGGACAGAATCTCACGCCGGTGGAAATGACCGAGTACTACATGAAAGCCATTCAAAGCCATGCGGTTTTGGTTTTGGATTCACGCCAGACCAGCGTTCATTCGGATTTGTGGAAAAACGCCGTGAATTGCTGGGTGCTCAATCACTCCCGCTTGCAGCAGGATCTGGTCAAACTTTTGGCCAAGCCGCACTTAAAACTCCCCGAGTCTTTGTCCGAGCAACTGGCGGAGGACCGTCATTTGATCGATTCCTCTTTGAATGAACTCAATCGCCTGTACAACCGGGCTTTGAATCATCTAAGATAACACCGTAAGGGGTGTTGTCCTGTGAAAAAATCCCGGTTGCCGGAAACTCTCAATATCTGTCTGACTTCCTATCGCTTCCCGATTCTAAGTCGCGCGACCGATCATGGTTTTTTATGGCCCATCGCCCGCGGTCTTGCCAAAGAAGGGCATAAAGTCACCGTTCTTGCCGCCAGTTCCCCTTTGAAAAAACCGGAAGTCGTGCGCGACGGCGTGCGCGTTTTTTTCCTGCACGAGGGGGCGAAAAATCTTTCGCACTTGAGTTTTCAAATGGCGGTACGCCAGCGCTTCCTGCAATTGCATAAGGAAGAACCGTTTCACCTGCTTCACAGCATTGATAAATCCGGCTACCGCGTCGGTGCTCGCAAAGAAGATCTGAAAATCGCCATGGCGTACGACGTGGAAGCGACTCAGATGTCCCAGCTCTTTGCCATTCTGGCGATGAAACAAGACACCCTCGGAAGCATGCTCACAACGGCCGTCGCGACTGCTTACAAATTTTTGACGACCTACTATGGGGGCGATCGCCGACTTCTTTCCACGGCGGATGGCATCTTTGTCACCAACCCTGAACAAAGAATTATTCTGGAAAGATATTATCTCTATCCCGACTATCACACCTACACTGTTCCTTACGGAATTGAGTTGGGCGACCTGACTCCGAAAGAAAAGTCTTTGGAGCTGCGAAAAAAACTGGGTCTGCCTGAAAACGCTCATGTGGCGGTGACCATCACCGACATGACGGAAGTACAAGAGCTGATGCCTTTATTGCGCGCTTTTGAAAAAGTCGCGATCAAGAAGCCCAATAGCTATTTGATCGTGGTCGGGAACGGACCCAAGTTTAAAGACATTGAATTTCAAGTTCTCAATCTTGCTCTGGGGAACCGCGTGATTATGACCGGGGCCGTGCCATCGACGGAGATCGAAGACTATATTGTTTTGGGTGATGTCTTCGTGAACATGGGATCACGCACCACGGGCTTTGAGCCCTCGACTTTGGAAGCCATGGCGCAAAAGAAAGTCGTTTTGGGGTCTGAAGTGTCCCCGATTGCCAATATTATTGAGGACGGACGTGACGGATTCCTCCTCCGCCCGGCCGATGTGGAGTCGATGAGCAATCTTTTGGTCGAAATTTTCTCAGGAACCATGCCTGCCGAAGAGATCGGCGAGCGGGCCCGCCAAAAAGTAGTCGACCTTTTCGACACTCAGAAAATGGTCCAGGCCACTTTAGAAGCCTATCGTAAAATACTGCTCAGCACCGGAATGTATAAGAAGCATTGAGTTAAATGCTTGAATTTTGGTGGTCAGGTCTCCGCAGTTCTGTATAATCGGGAGTGTTATCAATACTTTAAGCTGAACTGGGAAACGTCAGAGCTGAAGGAAGCTGAAGATGACAAAAGCGGATTTGATCAATTTAATCTCTGAAAAAGCGGGCATTACACGCGTAAAAGCTGAAACCGTTGTGAACACTATTTTTGATTCTATGGTGGAAGCATTGATGCGCGATGACCGTATTGAGATCCGTGGCTTCGGCTCTTTTGTGAATCGTCAGTATGGTGCTTATAAAGGACGCAATCCGCGCACGGGAGAAATCATCAACGTCGATGAAAAGAAACTTCCGTTCTTCAAAGTCGGAAAAGAACTCAAAGAAGATATCAATCGCGGACCAGAAAAAAAGTAAAACAAGAAGGGGCATGAAAAAGCCCCTTTTTTATTTGGTATTCAGTCGCTCTTCTAAACGCAAAAGTCGCTCTGCCAATTCCGCATTTTGTTTTTCCAACTTTTCATTGCGCTCATACAGAGAAGCGATTTCGCGTTTTTGTGCCGTCAGTTCCTTATGAACTTCCGCACTGTCGTGTGACCACAGCGAATAGAGTTCTTTGAGTCCCTCGATCAGAGGCGCAATAAATCCGACGTAATTCACTTTTTTAAATCCATGCTTATCCGTGGCCACTAAATCCGGATACACGGTTTCAACTTGCTGAGCGATCACGCCGCGCTGTAAGCCCGTGGCGTATTTTTTCGGCTCTTTCCAGTAGAAACTCACTCCTTCCACTTTCAAAAGATTTTCCAGAGACGAGTGCAACGGCTGAATATCTTTTTTCAAACGGCGATCGGAAGGACCATTTAAGGTTCCGGTGTATGTCATATTGCGGGCCATGATATCCATGCCGTGACTGCCGCCGCGATTATAAAAAGTCAGCGAGTTGTTGGTCGTTTGATTTGTGCCGATTTCAAGATCTCCACTGGCATCTCCACCTAAGTACAATAAATAACCCGCCCCGTTGCGAGCCGCGATTTCACCGTTCACATCCAGTTTGTAGGTCGGATTCAGGCCGATTCCTACTTTTCCGGCGGAGGTGACACGCATTCTTTCCGCGTAACTGGCTCCACTGTTGGTGTAGAATGCTAAGTACGCAGGTGTAGACCCTGAACTCCACGTCGCTTCAGCCGTCGCCGTCATGCCGGCCGCCGCGACAATGGCTGTTCCATCGTGGGCTCTGAAAAGCATTCCTCCAAGATTGTCGCTAGTGTTCACCGCAAGAGGCGAAGCCACATTGCCTCGGGCTCTGGTTAATATCACCGACGGAGTATTCACAGAATCGTAAGTTTGAATGTTCAAATCATCCCGCACATCCGAACCTGTCGCATCGTTGAGGATGGTCAATGCTGATGAGGGAGCGTTCGTGCCGATTCCAATATTTCCCGTGCTCAGCATTGTCATCAAGGTTTTCGATGTGGTCCCGATCGGCGCTTCATAATTGAACTGCAAACCATTGATGGAGTCGGCACGCTTCAGAGCAAAGCCGCTGTTTTTAACTTCGTTATTGATTTGCAAAGTCGAATCATCACTAAGACCGTTGGCTGAAATTCTGCCCACAGCATTCGCCGCGGAAACGTGCAAAGCCGCGGCCGGTGACACAGTTCCAATTCCCAGTTTCCCATCGTTTCTAAAAGAAAACTGTCCCGAAGCACTGGTTGAAAAATCCGCGATGACAAGAGCGCCCGCTCCTCCCGCACTGGTGGAACCTGTGGAAACTAAATTCCACGATTTACCGCCGGTGTCCGTGTTTGCGAATATCACACGAGTTCCAGCGGTGTAACTTGAAGTGAAGCGCGCAACATTGGAGGTGCCAGTGACATCCAGTGGAAAAAGCGGATTGGTGTTACCAATACCGAAACTGCCGTCTGTTTTTATCGTGGCACGCACAACTCCGTTGGTTTTGAATCCCAGGTTCTGAGCGTCGTTCGTGCCTAGAGTGGTGGTCGTTCCAAAAATATTTCCTCCATTCACAAACGCATTTGGGAAAGGACTGCAAACCATCATGCCTGTCGCATCAAATGTGATGACGTAACCCGCAGTGCAAGTGAAAGGAATCAAAGCGGAACCCGTGCCGTCGGAAATAATCAAACGATTGGCGGTGATGGAGCTCACTCCCGTACCGCCACTAGCAACCGGCAAAGTTCCCGTGGTTTCCGAAGAAAGATTGATCGCAGCGCCGTTGCTTGCCGCCGTCAAACGGCCTTGCGCATCGACGGTGATATTAGCGCGACTGTAAGAGCCCGCTGTGACGGAAGTATCGGCAAGCGAAATTGTTCCGCTGGAAGTGATCGGACCTCCGCTAAGTCCCGTGCCTGTGGTGATGTTTGTAACAGTACCGCCGGCATTGGAATCAGCGGACGGCGCCCACTTTGTTCCATCGTATTTAAGAACCTGGCCGCTGGTTAATCCCGTCGTATCCACGTCAACGCCTTTGATTTTATTAACGGTGACAGAAGCGATCGGCCCACTGACGTCGCCAGCAAGGGAAATATTGATCGCCTGACATTGAAATGAAGAAGACACGGAATTCCAATACGGCGTTTGATGAGCAGCACAGTTGCCACTGCCTACAGCGGTATTAAATGCGGAGGTCGTGAGATACGTGGCTAAAGCCGCGGAAAGTCCCGACACATCACTTGTATCTATAACAGAACCCAACCACTGAGTTCCATTATATTTAAGAAAATTTCCGGAGGTCGGAGTCGCGGCAGAAACTGCGACGCTCTGAAGTTTAGCAACAGAAGGATTAGGATAAGAACCGCTTAGATCTCCACCAGCGGCACCCGTGGGCGGGCGAGGGTCAGAAAAACGGCTGTCGTTTCCGGCCGCCACGGTTCCTGCCGTGGTTCCGACGGTGATTCCTAGTGATGGCACAGAGCCTGTGCCACCTTTAGTAAGAGGAGCCGTGACATTGATGTCGGACACCATGCCTGCGCCACCGGCGTCGTTTTGACAGGTAAAGTTTGTGCCGTCAAAGGTGAGATACTGTCCCGCTGTGCAAGAGGCCACGGAGTTTTTTAAAACGAAATCGGATACGTGCTTATCACCAAGACGGAGTGCGGAGTATGCAAAGTTAGCAAATGGAACAGAACGGATTGTGGTGTTAGGTGTGACCGCTTTCCACCCTGTGCCGTCATGAAACTGCACACGCAAAACGCGCACTTCATCATAGGCCGGAGTGTAGGTCGTATTGCCTTCGCAAGTGTGCTGAATGGAATTATTAAAAACATCGCGCAAAGAATAACCCAAAGTCGTCGGATAAAGTTTCGTGCCCTCGCCAATAGGAATATCAAAAATCCCTTTTGAACCTTGCATATTCACGTTATTACGTTGTTCGCGATAAAACACACAAGTGCCGGTTTCATTCGTGATTTCAAACGCAAAGCTGACACTGTTGTATTCCAGCGCGCTTCCGTCGGATTTCACGATTCGTCCTTGATAGTTTAAAGTTCCCGGCGTGGCCAAAGCCGTTGAGCTCCCTAAGAGCGCTGCCAAGATCCACCAATAACGTGCTACGATTTTTGTGAGTTCCATAACAATCTCTTCGGAACCCGCTTTCGATATCCGAAGCCGATGCTTTGAAATGCCAAGCAGTTTCGTTCCGCGAGAATCCGGCGGCTCTACCAACAGGCCGTTTTTCTCAATACAAGCCGAATGGATTACAGAGGAAAAAGACGGAGATCTGAAATGCGATGCTTTCCAAACAACGCCATAAACAAGCGCTCCAGGCCCAAGGCAATACCACCGGACGGCGGCATCCCCGCTTCCAGGCATTGGAAAAATTCGTTGTCCAAGGCCACGACCTCTTTATGCAGGTCTTTTTTCTTTTCGATATCTTCCGCCGAACGCAGTCTTTGAATTTCCGGATGATTGAGCTCGTGGAAGGCGTTGGCAAGTTCATAGCCTTTCCAATAGACCTCAAAACGATCGCCCCACCCGTCGGCTGTTAAGCGCGCTAAAGCCGCCTGGTACGGTGGATACTTTTCAACAAAGATAAGATCTTCCAGCGAAAGTTTCGGTTCGACTTTTTCCATGAAGATCAAAAAGAAATAGTCATCAATGCTTTCCGCGCTGTGCACGTCCACATTTAAGCGCGCTGCCAGCGCTTTAAGCTCTTCCTTAGTGGTGTCTGTGCGCAATTCAAAACCGCAATGCAGTTTGAAAAGTTCGGCCACACTGTAAGACTGCACCGATTGCGGAGGCATGACATCGAGCAAAGCGCACAGGCTGTGCACCAGGTCCTGCACGTCTTTTTTTATGGTGTTTAAATTGTCGTAAGCGCGATACCACTCAAGCATCATGAATTCCGGCTGATGTCTTTCGGTGAGCTCGCCATTGCGATAACAAGGAGCAAGTTCAAAAATCTTTTCCGCCCCAAGAGCCAAGGCTTTTTTCAAATGCAGTTCGGGACTTGTGGGCAGATACAGTTTGCGCACGGCAGAGCCGATTTTTAACTCCGTGGAAAAAACATCCAGTGTGGGCTCCGTTCCGGGGCACACAACCAGAGACGGCGTTTTGACTTCGAGAAACTCACGGGAATTAAAAAAATCCCGCACCCCTTGCAGGTAGCGATTCCAAGTTCTCAGTGTTTCCTCGTGAAAAGTGCGCGGTGGCAGAGGTTCTTTTTGCGGAGCCAAGAGAAGAATTTCATTCGCCGAAATCACCGCGACGATATCACCTTCTTGCAGGTATTCTGCATGCGGTGGCGGTGTTGTGAATTCTATTTTTTGAAATTTGCCTTCGCGCTGGAGAGTGAGCTTCCACCCCGGTCCGTCGGTGTCGATACGGTAAATGCGTCCTGCCGCCTTCACATTCTCAGGCATGGCAGGATAGGGCTTCCAATGTCGGTTGAGGAATTCGTTTCTAGTCAAAGCTCTGCCACTTTAGCGGCAAAGCCCCTGAGCGCGCAAGCTGTCAAGTTGAGCGAGAATGGAATCCATGTCATTCGCTCCACCGAGGACATCTTCCTCCACCACAATACGGTGCTTCACCCACGCCCCGTTGAAAATCCCTTCGCTTGCCATTGTGCAGGACGGAATTGTGGGAACGGACGCTTGCGCAGTTCCGAGGTGAGTTAGCATTGCAATCATCAGAGTTGTCAGTAGAGCTAAAAAGATTCTCATTTTCTTTAGCTGGTTCCTAATGACACCAGCTCCTCCTTGTCATCCCTATAAAGCAAAGCCTTTGCCAGGTATTTTTGCCACCGCCTGCACTGCGGGGCGAGGGTCCGGCAGAAAGGGCGAATTAGATTGTTTTTTTTAGTAGCATCCTTTATTGGAAGTGTTGAATTACATTGAGGAAAGGACGAGCGATGCGCGATTTACAACGCACCCTTCAAAACTTGCGAGGCGAAGCAGACTGGGTCGGTTTACGTCACGTCGTTGAAAAAACGACTTACCGAACTGTCCGCGACGAAAAGTTGGACCGCAACCACATCTCTTACGATGAAGGTGTCATGGTCGAAGTGCTCGTCAACGGTCACTTCGGTTTTGCCGGAACCAGTGACTTGAGCGAAAGCGGTATCAAAAGAGCTCTGACAAAAGCCGTCACCATTGCGAAGGCCGCCTCCACACAAAAAGTGCACTCTTTCTCAGCGGCGCAAAGACCACCAGCGCAGGGTCAGTACCGTTCTCCGGTGATCCGTCCTTTGGATTCTATCTCCGCTAAAGAGATTACCGATATTTTCGTGGATGCGACCAAAGCCATGAAAGTGTCCGACAAAATCTTCAGCCGCTCGGCCACGGCGATGATCGTGGAAACCTCATTTCAGTCCGTTTCTTCTTCGGGGGCGGAGGTGGAGCAACAGTTTTCGATTGTGAGCACGGATTTTTCCGCGACGGCTCACGATCACGGGGAAACGCAGACGCGTTCGGATAACGGCGGTCTTGCGCGCTGTTTGCAAATCGGGGCGGAGGTCTTTGACAGAGGGGCGATTGTTGAGCGCTCACACAAAATCGCGGAGGAGGCCGTTGAACTGCTCAGTGCCGAGAACTGCCCGGACACGACGATGGATTTGTTGTTGGCTCCCGATCAGATGACTTTGCAAGTGCATGAATCCATCGGTCATCCTTTGGAGTACGATCGCATTCTGGGTGATGAGCGCAACTATGCCGGATGGAGTTTTGTAAAACCCGAGGACTTCGGCAAACTGCAATACGGCTCTAAACTTATGAACGTCACTTTTGACCCGACGATCGCCGGAGAGCTTGCTTCTTACGCTTTTGATGATTCCGGTTACAAAGCCACGAAAGAATATCTGATCAAAGACGGTGTTCTGCTGCGGGGCTTGGGTGGTTTGGAGTCGCAGGCGCGCTTAAATTTACCAGGTGTCGCGAACTTCCGTTCTTCTTCGTGGAATCGCGCGCCGATTGACCGTATGGCGAATATCAACTTGGAAGGTGGTTCCGCGACTTTGCAAGACATGATCGCTTCGGTAGAGCGTGGCGTTTTCATGATGGCCAATAAATCCTGGTCCATCGATGATTACCGCAATAAATTCCAGTTCGGCTGCGAATACGCAAAGCTTATCGAAAACGGCAAAATCACCAAAACTTTGAAAAATCCGAATTATCGCGGCACCACCGTGAAATTCTGGAATGGTCTGAAAGCCATCAGTCAAAACCGTGAGACCTACGGCTCCCCTTACTGCGGTAAAGGGGAACCGAATCAAGTCATTCGCGTGGGACACACCACACCTTATTGTCTGTTCAGCAACGTTGAAGTCTTCGGAGCTTAAAGGAGAACGCCATGAAATTTACTGAAAAAATGAAATCCTCCTTTAACTCCGTTGCTGATCACTTGCTGGCAAGTCTTCATGGCAATGAAGCGGCCAACGTCAATCTGCACGCGGAAGATTCTTTGTTCGTGCGCTTTAACGGCAACAAAGTCCGTCAGAACACCCATGTTGAGCAGCGCACTTTGAGTTTGCTTTTGCAAAAAAACGGCAAGACCGCGAATTTAAGTTTTTCCATCACCGGTGATATGGATGAAGACCGCAAGCGCGCCGACTTTTGGCTCGCGGAAGCGCGCAAAGAATGTGATCTTTTGCCGGAAGATCCTTATCAAGTGCCATTGAAAAACAACGGTCAAAGTGATTCGGAATTCCACGGTGATTTGTTGCCGGCGGAAAAAGTGATTGAAGCCATCACCACTCCGGCGCAAGGGATAGATCTGGCCGGTCTTTATTGCGCGGGTCCGCTGATTTCCGCCAACAAAAACTCTCTGGGACAAAGCCACTGGTTTGCCAACGAAAACTTCTTTATGGACTATTCGCTCTACATGGGCGAAAAAGCCGTCAAATCCATCTATGCGGGCACAGCATGGTCACAAAAAGATTTCACCGCGAATCTTACGCAGAGTAAAAATCAGCTGAGCTTGATGGACCGTCCGAAGAAAACGCTCAAACCCGGTGCTTACCGCACTTACCTTGCTCCCGGTGCGGTGGCGGAATTAACCACGATGCTTTCTTGGGGTTCATTGAGCTTCAATGCTTACAAGCAGGGCGCAAGCTCCTTGCAAAAGCTTGCCGATAAAGAAAAATCTCTTTCGCCGCTTTTTTCCGCGCGCGAGAATTTCAATCTCGGCCTGACTCATCGTTTTAATTCGTTGGGAGAGCTCGCTCCGGAATCTCTGGAGCTGATCACTCAAGGTGAATTGAAAAATTTCCTTGTCTCCACCCGCTCGGCCAAAGAGTACAGTGCTCAGGGGAATGCCGCGGATTCTTATGAGGCTCCCCGCGCTTTGGAGGTTTTACCGGGAACTCTGAAGCAGGAAGATATTTTGAAAGAGCTTGGCACGGGACTTTATCTTTCTAATTTGCATTATTTAAATTGGTCCGATCGCTTGAATGCGCGCATCACCGGTATGACCCGCTATGCGTGTTTCTGGGTGGAAAACGGTGAAATTGTCGCTCCCATTGCGGACTTGCGTTTTGACGAAAGTCTTTACGATTGTCTGGGCGCAAATCTTTTGGGGATCACGGACTTCCAAGAGATCGATCCGATGGTTTCGACCTATGAAAGCCGCTCTTTCGGTGGCAAAAAAGTGCCCGGCATGCTAATCAAAGACTTTAAATTCACGCTCTAAGGAGACCCATGGTTACCTACATCGTTCATTATATGATCCGTCACGAGGCTTACGCTGAGTACGTAGAATGGCTGAAAAATGAACACATCAAAGAAATGCTCACTTGCCCCGGTTTTACGGGGGCCGAACTGTGCCTTCGTAAGGGCGGTGCTCTGGAGGCGTCCAGCAAGGACGTGAAAGTCATATACAAGATCAAAGACGAAGAGGCTTTGAAGGTTTACATGACCGAGCACGCCATGCGCCTGCGAGAAAAAGCCATGGAGAAATTCCCTGGTCAGTTCTCCTCTCAGCGCGAAGTGTGGCTTGAATCCATTAAGTTTGAGTCAAAATAAACCCGCAGGGCTTTTATTTATCCCTCGGGCAGTGTATGGTGAGACTGGATTAACGAAGGAGACCTTTCATGGCCACGGCGACTTTTCAAAAACTCTTGGAAAACCTCTCTAACAACAAAGGCGTGCAAAATCTTTTGGAAAGCTTCCAGAAGATCAACGAAGAAATCAAAAAAAGAGAATCCGAGCTGAAAGACCGTTTCGATCAGCAAAGAGAAGAAAAGATTGAACTGGCTTGGCAGAAATACCAAGAGATCGTAAAGGCTCTCGCGGCTTCTGAAGAAAAATTGGAAAAAGAAGTAAACACGACTATTTCCAAAATCAAAAAATCCGCGGATGCTTTGGAAAAAAACATCGCGGCTTATAAGAAAAAAGCCATCGCGCAAAAAACCAAACTTGAAAAAACTCTTTTCAAGAAAACCATGAAAAAGAAAACTTCCGCGAAAAAAGCAGCTCCTCGCAAAGCTGCGGCAGCGACAACAACTCGCAAGAAAGCAACAAAGAAAGCTACCACTCGTAAAAGAGCATGAGTTTTCTTAAGACCGTTCTGAAGTGTCTTGGTTTTTACCTGCTCGGCGTACTGACGTGCGCCGTGGTGGGACTGACCGGGATCTCGTACTTCGCTGTTGATCAGCTGATCAAAGCTTCCGCTCCTGACACCCGCACGGCTCAAAAAATGCCAGTGGCCAAAGCATCAATGATGCCTTCACTGGAAACGGACAATGCTTTCGCACCCGGCGCCGTGAATCCGAATCTTAAAGAATTAAAGCGCATTGCTTCGCTCTACAATACCGAACTCACCGCTTTTGATCAGCTCGCAGCGGCTGTCGCACAGAAAAAAGCGCCGGAGTTGTGCGCAACTCTTTGCAATTCCAGTTTCCTGGATAAAGAACGCTTGAACTCGGAGCGCAGTTTTTATCTTGGCACTTACTACAAACAAGAAGGCGCGCGCGCTTTGCAAGACCCGGTGTTTCGTTTGAAGCTCCAAGAAATTGGTTTTCTTTCTCGTCTCTATCCACCCTCTTTGCGCGCTATCGTAACAGCGACGGAAAAACCCAACGGTGTCTCGAAGTGGGCGCTTGCACTGCGGCTTGAATATGCGGCGATAAAAGAATTTTCCCGACTGGCTCTTCAGCGTGAAGAGTTGCAAAAAGACGCTGAGAAAATCTCACGCTTGCGCGAGTGGATTCACTCTTGTCAAAAAGGCGTGAATAAAAAACAAGTGATATCCGAATGTCACTCGGATGCGGCACTCTGACTTGATCCTCAAATTTATTTCCATTACCCCTGACCGTTATGGGTCAAGGTGTTTCTCGTTCACAGATTTTCTTCATGGTTGTCACGTGCATTCTTGTCATCGGCAACCTCTACTACAATCAACCTTTGCTGGGACTTTTAGCGCGTGAATTCGCGGTCTCTGAAAAACAAATCTCTCTTGTCCCCGCATTGACTTTGATCGGTTATGCGATCGGCATTCTGCTGCTGGTTCCCCTCGGCGATATGATGGAAAGACGCAAACTCTTGCAAGTGAGCATGGGAGCTGCGGGCACTTTGGCTTTTGCCATTGCTTTCAGTCCGAGTTTTGCCGTTCTTTGCGCCTTGAGTTTTTTGATGGGCTTTTTCAACGTCTCAGCGACAGTGCTGATTCCGTTTTCCGCAAATCTCGCGCGCCCTGAAGAGCGCGGTAAAGTCGTCGGCACTGTGCTTTCCGGAATTCTTTTGGGCTCACTCATGGCGCGCACTCTGGCTGGGGTGATGGCGCAACACTTGGGATGGAAAACCGTGTTTTTGTTTGCCGGAACGGTGAATATTGTTTTGGCTTTGGGAATTCAATGGGTGCTCCCGGAATCCGCACCGCAGTTTCATGGTTCTTACAAAGCGCTTTTGCGCTCCACGCTGGATCTTTTGTACGACTTTCCGTTGGTGCGTGAAGCTGCGCTGATGGGCGCGATTCTTTTTGGTTCATTTTCTGCCTTCTGGACGACGCTGACTTTTCTCTTGGAAGGGGAACCTTTCCACTACTCACCGCAAACCATCGGGCTCTTTGGCGCGCTCGGCATGGTCGGCGCTTTGGCCGCGCCACTGGCCGGCCGTTATGCCGACAAACGCGGAACTGCGGCGACCATTCGCCTGGGACTTTATTGCTCCATGGCGGCTTTCGCGGTCTTGGCCTTGTCATCCACTTTCGTTTTCGGGGTGATTTTAGGCGTTTTGCTTTTGGACCTGGGTATTCAAGTCGCCCATATTTCCAACCAAACGCGCATGTTTGAGCTTTCCGCGGAAGCCCGATCCCGCCTGAGCTCGATTTATATCTTTTGCTACTTCATCGGAGGAAGCTTCGGTTCCTACGTGGGTTCCCAGCTTTGGAGCTGGGGCCGCTGGCCGGCGGTGAGCCTGGGAGGACTGGTTTTCTGCTTGGGAGCGAACCTGCTCTTCCGCCGTGGTCAAAAAATACGCATGTTAGCGAATACCGCCTCGCATTAGCGCACCCTCGCCCGGCACAGACCTTTCTTCGCTGAAGGGCCTGTGCTACTGTGTTGCGGTCATCGAGGTGCACATGAAAATTGCCGACTTATCCCCCCGCAACGAGTTTATTTCCCGCCACATCGGACCTACAGATTCTGACATCCATGCGATGCTGAAAACTTTGGGTTTCAACTCTTTGGAGCAAATGGCTGACAAAGTCATCCCTGCGCAAATTCGTACACAACACAGCTACGAAGATGTGGGTCATGGAATTTCTGAATACGGTTTGCTGAACCAGCTCAAAGCGATGGTTTCTAAAAACAAAGTTTACAAGTCCTACATCGGCATGGGCTACCACGACACCATCACTCCGACGGTGATTCAAAGAAACGTTTTTGAAAATCCGGTGTGGTACACGGCTTACACTCCTTATCAGCCGGAAATTTCTCAAGGCCGCTTGGAGGCTTTGCTGAACTTCCAAACCATGGTGGCGGATTTGACCGGCATGGAAATTTCCAACGCCTCTTTGCTCGATGAAGGAACGGCGGCGGCCGAAGCGATGTTCATGGCGCACGCTCTTTGCAAAAACAAAGCAAATGCTTTCATCGTCTCTCCGAAAATGCATCCGCACGTAATCGAAGTTCTTGGCACTCGCGCTGAGCCTCTTGGTTTTGAAATGATCGTGATGGATCCGGCTCAGTATGATTTCTCTCAGCCGGTCTTCGGCGTGTTCTTCCAGTATCCTGACACCGATGGTGTGGTTGAAAATTATGCGGATCTCGCGAAGAAGTACAAAGACCACGGCGCGCTCGTCACGGCGTCTGTGGATCTTTTGGCGATGACTCTGCTCACTCCTCCGGGAGAGTGGGGCGCGGATATCGCCGTCGGCAACTCACAACGTTTCGGCGTGCCACTCGGTTTCGGTGGACCTCATGCGGGATTCTTGGCGACCAAAGACGCTTACAAGCGTTTGATGCCGGGACGTCTTGTCGGTGTGAGCGTGGACTCGCAAGGTAAAATGGCGTTGCGCTTGGCTTTGCAAACTCGCGAGCAGCACATCCGTCGTGAAAAAGCGACTTCCAACATCTGCACAGCTCAAGTGCTTTTGGCGAATATGGCTTCCATGTACGCCGTTTACCATGGGCCGCAAGGACTTAAGAAAATCGCCCTGCGTGTGCAACGCTTGACCGGCGTTTTGGCGGAAGGCTTGAACCGTCTTGGTTTTGCTGTGGCAAAAACTCCGTTCTTTGACACCATCACAGTGACGAGCGATAAAGCCACGGCGATTGTCGCACAAGCCGATAAAATGCAAATGAACTTCCGTAACTTCGGTAACGGCAAGCTGGGCATCTCTTTGAACGAAACAACCACTCTGGAAGATGTGGAGATGATTTGGGCGGCCTTCAATCTTGGCAATATGGCGCCGTTCACAGCTCTTTCCATCGACGAAGCGATGAAAGACGTTGAAACTCCAGCGGCACTGACTCGCACAAGCCCTTATCTCACGCATGTGGTGTTCAACTCTCATCATAGCGAAACAGAAATGCTTCGCTACATTCACTCTTTGCAGAATAAAGATCTGACTTTGACTCACTCGATGATTCCGCTGGGCTCTTGCACGATGAAGCTCAATGCGACCACGGAACTTGTTCCCGTGTCTTGGCCGGAGATCAGCAAACTTCATCCGTTTGCTCCGACTTCGCAAGCAGCGGGCTTGATTGAAATGATTCATGATCTCGAGAAAAAATTGGCCGACATCACGGGCTTTGCGGCTGTGAGCCTGCAACCCAATGCCGGCTCTCAAGGTGAATACGCGGGTTTGCTTGTCATTCGCAAATATCATCAGTCCCGCGGTCAAGGTCATCGCAATATCTGTTTGATTCCTTCTTCGGCGCACGGAACTAATCCGGCCTCGGCGGCTCTTGTGAACATGCAAGTGGTGGTTGTGGCTTGCGACGATCAAGGCAACGTGGATTTGACAGATCTTAAAGCCAAAGCGGAACAGCACCGCGATCATTTGGCGGCGTTGATGATCACTTATCCTTCCACTCACGGTGTGTTCGAAGAAGGTATCATCGATATTTGCAAAATCGTTCACGATAACGGCGGTCAAGTGTACATGGACGGCGCGAATATGAATGCGCTTGTTGGCATGTGCCGTCCGGGCGTAATCGGTCCTGACGTTTCTCACATGAACTTGCACAAGACTTTCTCCATCCCGCACGGTGGTGGTGGTCCTGGCGTTGGCCCGATTGGTGTGGCGGCGCACTTAAAAGAGTTCCTGCCGAAACACTCTTTGGTTCCGGAAGCGGGCCCTGCGCAAGGTATTTCCGCGGTGTCTTCCGCTCCTTGGGGTAGCGCGAGCATTCTGCCGATTTCATGGGCTTACATCACGATGATGGGCGCGGAAGGTTTGCGCAAAGCGACTCTGGTCAGTATCTTGAGCGCGAACTATATCGCGAAGAGACTCGAGCCGCACTTCCCGGTTCTTTACAAAGGTAAAAACGGTTACGTCGCTCACGAATGTATCGTGGATGTGCGTGAAATCAAAAAAACATCCGGCATCGATGTCACTGACGTGGCAAAACGTCTGATGGATTTCGGTTTCCATGCGCCAACCATGAGCTTCCCGGTGGCGGGCACTTTGATGATTGAGCCGACGGAATCCGAGCCGAAAAAAGAACTGGATCGTTTCATCGATTCCATGATCGCAATCCGTAAAGAAATTTCCGCGATTGAATCCGGCAAGATGGATAAAGAAAACAACGCTTTGAAAAACGCTCCGCACACGGCGCAAATGATGATGAAACCGGAATGGAATCATCCCTACTCTCGTGAAGAAGCGGTGTATCCGCTGGAGTGGTTGCGCGGAAGCAAATTCTGGCCTGTGGTCGGCCGCGTGGACAACGCTTACGGCGACAGAAACCTGATCTGCTCTTGCCCTCCGATGGAAGATTACCAGTAAGCAGCGGATGAAAAAAAAGGTTCTGCTGATTCGTTTAGATAAAATCGGTGACCTGATCTGCACCATGTGTGTGGATCAGGTTTCGTTTTTAAAAGACTGCGAAGTTCAGTGGGTCATCGCTCAAGGCTTAAGCTTTATTCCTGAAAACGCCGAACCCCGACGTCAGTATATCGAACTTTCTAAAACCGATTGGCGCGCTTCTTTGAATTCTTTGCGCCGCTTTTTGCATAACTTTAAACCCGATGTCGCCGTGAGCTTTCAAGCTCCATGGTGGGTGAGCTACGCTTTGTGGGCGGAAGGTGTTCCCGTGCGTACCGGTGTGAAATCACAGTGGCATAGTTTTCTGTTTTTAAATAAAGGCCTGCGCCAAAAACGCAGCCAAGCGACTCAGCACGAAGCGGATTATAATCTCGATCTTCTGCTGCATGCTTTTGATATTGATGAAAATGTCTTGCAGGAAAAAACGCCGATTTTGCAGTTAAACGCGCCGGAGAATGCCGCGCTTTTAGAAAAACACGGCTTGAATATCAAAAAATATGTCGTGGTTCATCCCGGAATGGCGGGATCGGCGCTGAACTGGCCCATTTCTTCTTATATTTCTTTGATTGAGGATATCACTAAGGACACGCAAGTCGTTCTAACCGGCACTTCCGGTGATGAGCCTTGGCTCAAAGATATTAAAGAAAAATTCAAAGATCATCCTCGCGTTCTTTCATTGCAAAACCGTCTTAATCCCGTGGAGCTTTTTACGGTCTTAAAAAACGCCAAGGCCGTTGTTGTTCCGAGCACGGGGGTCGCGCACATGGCGGCCTCTTTGGGAACTCCGGTTTTAGGAATCTACTCACCTCTGCGCGTGCAACACCCCCGCCGCTGGGCTGCCCGTGGAAAAGAGGTTCATATTTTTGTTCCCGCAGTCAGTGATATGGATAATGTGAACCCCGACTGCATGAAAGAGATCCAACCTCAAGATTTGCTAAAAACACTGTCTTCGCTTTAGAATAAGCAAATGCAAAGACAATTTGGATATCCCGCTTCTTTCCAATCATCCATCGAGCAAGCTCTGGCGAGCTTTCGTCTGTCTTTGCAAGACGCGAAGATGCTTGCGCAGAACGTGCGCGCACTTTCAGATTTTTTTATCGCTAAGCCGGAGGCGCCGACACCTTGGCACGAATCCTGGGCGCAGATTGCTTATCTTTGCTATTATTTGCCGCTCAATTCCGCGCGCTTAAGCGGTGTCATCGAACAAGCCGAGGACAGGGATTTTTTCAGCGGCCTTGAGCGCGTGATTGATTTTGGCGCGGGCCCGGCCACCGCTTCTTTAACTTTGGCCGAAAAACACCGCTTTCAATTTCAACTGATCGAGCGCGCAGCGGAGCCGCAGAAATTTGTGGAAAAATTCTTTCCGCATTTCCGCGCTGAGGAATGGCTGCGCACCTTCAGTGCTTCCCGCTTGCAAGATGCTCAAAAAACTCTGGCGGTGTTTTCTTATTCACTCACAGAGCTTTCCGATCTGCCGGATTGGGCTTATCAGTGCGAAGCTTTGATGATTGTCGAGCCTTCCACTCAACAAGATGGCCGTAAACTGCTGGAACTGCGCCGCCGTCTTTTAGAAAAAGGTTATCACATTTGGGCTCCTTGCACTCATGCCGGAGCATGTCCGCTGCTCACTCAATCTAAAACCGACTGGTGTCACGACCGCGTGCACTTCGCGGCTCCCGAATGGTTTTTGAAAGTGGAAGAACATCTGCCGATGAAAAACCGCACACTCACCATGAGCTATCTTTTAGCTCGCAAAACCGCGCCCACGGCGGTGAACGGTGTGCGTGTCGTGGGAGATCTTTTGCAAGAAAAAGGCAAAGACCGTCAGCTTATCTGCCGCGGTCCTGAGAGAGAATTTCTAGCGTGGATGCACAAAAGCGGATTGCATCAGGAAATTCCACGAGGAGTTCTTATCGAGATTCCTCCCGAATGGTCTAAGGTCTCCAACGAAATTCGCGTGCAAGACCGTATCAAAGTGAGACAAAACTCTTAAAATTCGCTCATGTTCCCGGCTCACTCAGGGAACACTTCTTAATTTTCCCCTCTGTTATTCCGATATATACAACAGTGTTTAGGGAAGGACTCGATGATTATCCGGGACGTAACGGCGACATTCTGGTTCGTTGTTAAAGCGCTGCTATTAAGCTGCGTGCTGAGTGCCTGTACCCTGCAAGGAGACATCAGTGCCACAGCGCTGATTCCAAGCTTGCAGCCCGCCTCCACACTTTCTTACTACACCAATAGCAATGCGATTAAAGTGACTTTGCAATTCAACCGTCCGCCGAAAACTTTGGTGGAAGATCAATTCCTTCTGGAAAACGCCACGATTGCGAGCATCACCAAGGTTGACGACAAGACTTTCACCATCGAATTGACTCCTACCGACCAAGGCCGTGTCTCGTTGAAACTGCCGGAAGGTTCCGCTCTTGGCGCTTATGGTGAAAAGTCTGAGAGCTCCGACGTTTTTGAAGTTCTTTACGACAGTCTTCTGCCTGAAATCACGACGGCGTCTCTGAAACCCGCTGCTGTCAGTCCGGACCCTCGCCCCTATGTTGATGGAACCACCGAGCCCAAAGCCATCGTAACACTTTTTAACTCGATCACTTGCACAGGTACGAAACTCGCTGACACCGCCGCGGATGCCGTCACCGGAGACTTTCATTTTCCGCTTGGCAATGCTCTGACCGCCGAGGGTTCTTATTCTTGGAGTGTCTTGGCGGAAGACGCCGCGGGAAATACGTATTGTTATCCTTATCCCCTGGCTTACACCCTCGATCAAACCGCTCCTTCAACACCGGCAATCACCTTGCCTTACCCGGTTCAAGACAGTCCTGCGACCGTCAATATCACTTCTTGCGATGACAACAATCAAAGTCCGGATTCGTTTTATAAAGTCATCTTCACTCAAGACGGCGCGCCGGCTCCGGCCTTTACGGACGCAGGCTGGATGAACTGCGCGGCGGGGAATAATTATGTCACAGTCTCAGGTCCCGATGGTTTGCATAGCCTAACAATGTGGGTGCGCGACGAAGCGGGAAATATTTCTCAAAGCAACACCGTCACAGTGACCTTGGATACGTCAACACCGACGATGTCCATGCCGGTCGCAGGCTCCCTCAATCGCAATAGCTCTGCCACCGTGCTTTTTACTGATAACGATGTGAATGCCAACGAAGAAGGCGGCGGAACTTATTCGCTTGTGACTGCGACGGCACCCAGTTGCGCGGATTACGGCGCGGTCAGTGTCGATCCTAATACCGGAGCTGTGACTTACACTCCTGTGGCTCATTACTTCAATAAAAACGGCGCGACCAATTACAACGGCGGTCCTTGCAATATCAAAGTGCAATTTGCTGACCGTGTGCAACCGACACCGCACACCGTGGTGCGTGAAGCGGCCATCACTGTGAACTTCGTCAATGAAAACGTTCAGATCACCGCATGGCCGGGAACGAACGGCACTACCGCCGAAAAATGTGGCAATAAATGTTTTGCAAATTCCATTTTCGATCTCACCTTCACCGCCAATCCCGGCGGAGCCACCTTTCCGGATCCGCAAACTCTGACCTGCTCGGCGACGACAGCGGATGGTTATTATGTTGATATCGCAAGTTGCAGCGTGAGTGGAACAACGGGAACTCTGGCCCTGCAAATGGGTGCGGCTCATCCCTCGTCTTCAGACACAACGCTGATCACTTTGACGGTGAGTGACGGCGTAACCACCGATTCAAAAACATTCGGCGTGCACGTCGATAACTATGTGATGAGCATGTACCCGGCGCTGGCGATCAGCCGTCCGCTTTCTTGCGTGTTCTGTCACGCGAATATTCAAGCCGACTTGGTTGTGGACTTTGGTATTGCGCAAGCTAATTACGGCAATGCCAACAATATTTTAGGCTTTGCGCCGCTTAATGGTTCACACATTTATCACGTGGACAATAACACCGTGCCGTTCACAGTGACCGGTTCCATGTACATGCCGGATATCACAGTCACGGATAAGAACTTCCTTAAGCAAGTCACCGCAAATCCCAACAGCGCGCCGATCAATTTGCGCTCGTTCCTGATGAACACGTGGAACTACTACACTCCTGTCTCGGACGGTCAGGGCGGGTATTTGACGGACACCGATGGTTTCATGCAAGTGAGCGGAACACCTACAGCGATGCCTTCTTTGCCGCTGGCGAATATTCAAGGCGGTATTGCTCTTAAAAGTGCGGTGAAAATCCGCGCGCCTTCCGATGCGGAAGTTCTTGCTTTGGATTCCAGTCTTTCCGCGGGAACCACGGCGTTCGTTTATAAAGGACCTAACTCAAAACCGGCTCTCAGTGGTCTTCAGGTTTTTGATTACGGTTACGGCTCGTTTGTGCGCAATAACGGCACGATCGTTTGTTACGGCAGTATTATCATCAGCGGCACTTTGTATTTAAAAAATCCGGACATCCAAACGGATGACGTGGGTTGCTCGATTTACGTCGCTGGGAACGTTTTTATAGAGACGAACCGCAATCCTGCTATCAACTATGTTGGTGGAGCGACATCTCCGACTTTGCAAATCACCGCGTCCCGCAACTTGCACATGGGTATCGGTCTTTATGATATTCGCTACGTCCGTGGCTCTAACAACGCTTACAGTGACGCCACAAAGATCGCCAATCCTGCAAACCCTTCCGGCTTACGTGACGCTGGCGGAGTGGCCACTGCCATCAAAAGCAATGACGACGCCGGAGCGTGGGAGTACATGACCTGCCCGCTTCGCCCCGAACATGCGATTTATCTCGACGCTCACTATGTCTCTAACGGCAACTACACCGCTTGTGATCCGGCGACGGATTCAGCGAAGTGCGCTTTTGCAAAAGACATGTTTAACGGCTGGACCGGAACGGTCTCTGGATACGATCACGTCACGCCGGATGCGGTTGTTTATCGTCCGAGTGACAATACACTCATCAATCCTGTGATCGCTTACGAAACCATGTGCCGCTCTAACAACGGTTATCAAATGACTAACTATGCAAGTTACAGCTTCACATGGGCCGGCTACTGGGGTGAGCAACCAACCAAGGTCGGAGCGGCCACCATCAACTCTTTCCGCACCTCCACCGTGTTTGATCATCTGCGTGTGAATGCGCAGAACGTGCACAGCCGCTACTACGGCGAATTCCGCGGCTCGGTGATCTCGCCGTATGCTCTGTTTGCGGTGGGAAATCTGGTCTTCAAATACGACACCCGCTTAAACAACGTCGTGCCTTATCCGAAGCTGATGGTGCCCAATCCTATCTTTGACGTGCAGTAATCAACGGCATGTGTTTGTGTAAGGAACTTCCTGCACCTTCCAGTGGTGTCCGGTGTTCAGTCTTTTCCAGGACACTTTTGCTGTCGCCTTAAAAGAGCAATCCGCTTGAGTGTCGATCGCTGTGAACTGTCCCGTGGAGTAACCGTACTGCACTTTCACGTAATTTGGATTCATACCGACAACGTGAATCGCGTGATCACGCACAGCCGCTTTTGCATAACGAATCATTGTGCTGATGTCGCTATCCATGGTCTCAGGGAAAGAAGCGAAAGCCGCTTGCGAAGCTAAAAGAAATCCGATGGCGATTAATTTTTTCATAGTCATCTCCTTTGCGTGGTTTAGTTTCACCGCTTGTAGCAGGTTTGCCGGTGTTCACCTACAGCAACGAAAATGATTTGCGAGAAGACAGAACAATTGTGTTCGCAAAGAATAAAAAAACCGAGTGGCTTTCGGCCACTCGGCGATCGAGTTTTGAGTTTATAAGTTTACAAATTTTAGTCGTTCAAACCGAAACCTGAAACTGGGAATAGCGACACGGAAATCTGATAAGTTTTTCCTTCCGCCACACCCGCGTCGAGGAACTGCGCCAATTCCTTGCGGAAGGCTTTGATTCTCTCTTTAGCTTCAGGAAGACGTGCTTCATCCACAGTGATAGAGATCGTGGATTGTTCACGTTCTTCTGTCGGCATTTTCTCCAGAAGACGCTCGAGTTTGCGCTTCATTTTCTTTTCGCGAGAAATCTCGCTGAAACGCGCAAGCTCTTCGGGAGAAAGGTTCAAACGCTCCCCGAACATGCGAATGGTTCTCATCGTCACGGTTCTTTTACCGTTGAGGATTTTGGACAAGAAAGACGAGTCCACCTCTAGGTGACGCGCGAACGCACGCAATGAGTAACGGGGATAGTTCTGGCTACGGCGAGCCAATTCATCTTCAAGAAACTGTCTAAAATCTGAGTTTTTATTTACGTCCTGCATGAGGACACAATTATTGAGAGCGTCCCTCTTAATCAATATTTTGTTCATAGCCTTACAGACATTTAATAATGCCATTCGGGGTGCGTCAAAAAAGCGCCGAACATTACTTAAATTTTATCAAATATCAATAACTTACGCTTGCGTCCTCGCTCCTCAACTTCACGCAAGGTCAGCGAACCGCGATAGCCGAAATCATTCTCCGCCGCGAGGAATTCGCGCAGTTTTTCGTGATCTCTTTGAGGACACAAGATCAAGCGCGAAGCGTGTAAAAAACCTCGTCCATGCAGTTTTTTGAGAATGCTGAAGATGGTGTGGGCACCCACGCCCGCAACGACCACGGAGCCTTTCAAAGGCACCGGCACGTCCCCACCCGGTGTCGGAAAAAAATGCGCCTGAGCCCCTTCGGCGCGAAAATACTCACGCTCAAAACGCGCGCGCAGGCTGGCGATAATGTGTTCCACCTGATCGACGAAGTACACTTCGGGAAAGAGGCCGCTCTCGTAGGCGTTCAGGCCCATATAGCCATGGTCGCAGCAGAAGTCCCAGACAGGCTCTCCGGGAATCAAATGGTCGAATATAAGCTGCATGCGGCGCGAGAGTTTGTACATCGCCCCTCTCGTACGATGTTTTTTCCGCCAAGTCCAGAGGGGACTTGACTGTTCGCGAGCCGCCAACGACACTCGGGCGCATGAAAAAAACACCTCTCGCAGAAACACATGAAAAAATGGGTGCCCGCATGGTCGATTTCGCCGGCTGGTACATGCCTGTTCAATACATCGGACTTCGTGAAGAGCACGCCAATGTGCGCACGAATGTCGGTCTTTTCGACGTCTCCCACATGGGTGAAGTGCGCGTGAAAGGCCCGAAAGCTCTGGAAACCCTGGAGTGGCTCACCACCAACGACGTCGCGAAACTCAACGACGGTGAAGCGCAATATTCTCTTTTGCCGAATGAACAAGGCGGTCTTGTCGATGACATCATCGTCTACTGCCTGAAAAAAAATGAAGATTACCTCGTGTGCGTGAACGCCTCCAACAAAGACAAAGATTTTGCGTGGATGGTGAAGCATAACAAAGGCGCTGACATCACGGACGAAAGCGACCTCTGGGGTCAAATCGCGATCCAAGGTCCGAAAGCCCTTGAGTTGTGCGACCGTGTTTTCGGTTTCAAAGTCAGTGAAATGAAATCCTTCACGGTGAAATCCGGCGAATTCCAAAATTATAAAATCATGGTGGCGACAACCGGTTACACCGGCGAAAAAGGCTGCGAAGTTTTCGTCGCAGCGGCGGGCACTGTGGCTTTGTGGAATGCTTTGCTGGAAAAAGGCAAAGACTTGGGAGTCATGGCGATCGGCCTCGGCGCGCGCGATACCTTGCGCACGGAAATGAAATACTCTTTGTATGGCCACGAAATTGATGACACAACGAATCCATACGAAGCGGGTCTTGGCTGGGTCATTAAACCGGCTAAAAAAGACTTTATCGGCAAGGCCCTGATCGTGGGTAAAAAAGAAGCCGGTTTAAAGCAAAATCTTGTGGGATTTAAGACTCTTGAGAAGGGCATTCCCCGTCAGGGATACAGCCTGTTTTCTTTTGACAACAAAGAAATCGGCAAGGTAACTAGTGGTACGCACTCGCCGACCCTGGATGAACCCATCGGAATCGCTTATATCGACGCGGCTTACGCGAAGGAAGGAACCGAGTTTCTTCTTGATATTCGCGGCCGCAAGGTGAAAGCCGTCGTGTGCAAGACCCCGTTTATCGCTAAATAAGGAGCCAGCATGGCATTTCACATTCCTGAAGATTATTACTACACGAAAGAACACGAGTGGGCACAGGTTGACGAGAACATCGTCACTGTAGGTATTACTGAATTCGCGCAAGATCAATTGGGCGAAATCGTTTACGTGGAACTTCCTGAGGAAGGCCAAAAAATCACTCAAGGCCAAACTTTCGGTGTTGTTGAATCCGTGAAAGCCGTGAGCGACCTGTACGCTCCTGTTTCCGGCACTGTGATCGAAGTAAACTCCGCTTTGAGCGATGATCCGTCTGTTTTGAACGACGATCCTGTGAACGAAGGCTGGTTGGTCCGTATCGAAATGGATACTGAAAAAGAGCTCGCAAATTTGATGCGCGCTCCGGACTATAAGAAATTGATCAGCGAGAAATAGTTCTTGCAAGATAGCGCCGGAATGCGCTATCACTGTGACTTCAAAATTCAAGGTGTGCCCCGCTGGTGAAATTGGCAGACACGCTAGACTTAGGATCTAGTGCGCAAGCGTGGGGGTTCAAGTCCCTCGCGGGGCACCAAAACAAAAAATCCAACCCGAAAGGTTGGATTTTTTATTTTGGGGCCGCCGACTTCGGGCCTCTCAGTCGACGAACCGCCTTCGCGGTTCATCTCCTTCCATGCTCCACACTAAAATGCGCCACTGGCGCATTTTAGCGCGGGCACAACCTCTTGGGGCACCCTCACTCCGAACGGAGGCCGAAGGACGATGGGCAGGAGCCCATCGCCCACTCCCTCGCGGGGCACCTATGACTTGAAGCGACCTCGAAGGTCGATTCAAGTCACCCTAGAACTGTCGATTAATCGGAAAACAACAGAAAAACTCCCACCTACTTCTCCTCATTCTCCTCCAAAGTCTGCGATTGTTCCGTTGGTGGCTTTTTCTTAGGCGTAAAAACAGATGGGGGCGGTACTCCCACCATGGCGAGTAGAAAAAAGAATGGGGGCAGGGAATAGAAAAGGATCTTTTTGCCCTTCATTGAGCAAATATGAGCACTCTCTTACGGAGGTCAAGGTGCCTTCGGTTTACGGCCTAAAGAGGACAATTCCACGAGGCTTCCGTCGCTGGCTTTGCAGAAGGCCGTCTGGGAGCCGCGTTCGTTGGTGGCGATGACGACGGTTCCTTTCAAGAATTTGCAATAGGGTGAGCCTGGGTTCTGCACGGTACCCGTGCGCGTGGATGAGAGCTTCAACTGTCGTGCTTTTTCCAAAAATGTGACGGCTTCACAGGAAGCGCTTAAACACTTCGCTGAGACCATGGCTTCGTGTTTTTCGTCGTAGCAAACACCTTCGCCCTTGCCGTTCACAGTCCAAACAAGTTCGTCACAAGCCCACGCCCAGGAAGCGGAAGCAGACACCAAGAAGATAAGAAACAATTTATTTAAAAACATTCACGCCTCCCGTATTCGGCAACATGGTCTTTTGATCGAACCAGCATCCCACATATTCAGCGACTTCCTTGGGATCATTGCAAATCTGCTTATAAGCTCCACTGCGCGTTTTGCAAGCGCACGCCGTTGCGCCCTCGGGTTTCCAGTAAGAGCCCCAAGAGTTACGGATCAAGTAATGACAAGAGCCATTGATATTCAGCCTTCCCGTCACAACGACAGCGTGAGCGCCGCAGCCTTTTTGGGAGTTGCCATTGGAAGACCGGAACAGCGGCGGAGACCATCCCCTTAAACCACGGAACGAGGGATCTTCAAAAAAGCCAGAGCATAAATCCACTTGCGCTGGAAGTTTTTTTGCCAGGGCTTTATCCAACTGATCCTTCATCGCCTTATCATCACCGAAAGAATAGGCCTCGAGTTCAGGAACATTCACTGGCTTAGCGGCACAATCTTTAAACATTTTAGAAAGAACTTCCGTAGGTGCGAGCGAGAAAAAATCTTTCTTCTGCAACACCGCTTTGAGGCTGTCCTGCTGCTGACAGCTGATGCCGATTTTCTTGGTCACTTCTTCGGAAGTCGTCTCCCAGTCTTCGTTGAAAAACCAGCCGCCGTGATTCTTGTACACGATATCCAGAAATTCCAGGATTTCCGAATCGCTGGCGGTGGAGCTCAACTGCCGTAACTGCTTTTGCACGTCTCGGTTTGTGCACATGCCTTGCTGCTTGAGAGCCGCGACCACCTTCGGGCCGTCGCCTCCATCCAGAGTGCTGGATTTAAAATAACTGGGATTTTTGTAGTACGTGGCCCAGCTTGCATACACCGGATTGGTAAGATCGTAAGACTTGTCTCCATGTTGAAGACGATAATAATCAATCATCTGCGAAGCCGCATAGGCATAGCACAAACCGGAACCATCTTGATCGTAAATAGGAATCTTATGCAAAGGCGATTGCGGATCTTCGTTCAGATCCATCTCGCGGCAAGACGGAGGACTGTCCGTCACGGGAGAGATAATCAGCCGCGCAGCCGCTGGAAGAGTTAACAAAATCAGCAGTAAGATCGAAAACAACGCCCTCAACATAGTTTTATTGTTCCATTTGTCCCCAATGTGAAACAACAGACCTTCGTAGAGATATCACCTATGAGTAAATAATTTTGCCTTTTTTTTGAGGACAGTGGCTGCTTAGAACTTCCAGTTCAAGATCACCGGACTGACGTAGTACTGCCCCCAGCGGTCCCGCTCCAGATACGGTGAAACGTATTTAAAATGAATCTGCCAGAAATGCCAGCGCAGTCCCCACGCCCATTCATGGCGAAAAGGCCGCTCGTCACGATAAGCCTGGCTGTTGAGCTGTTGTACGAAACGATTTTCTCCCGCCACAGACAGATGCTCATTGATGGGATACACCAAAGACGTCGCCACCGTATAGGACTCCATGATTTCGCTCTGACTGTAGTAGAGCATTGATAAAAGATTCTCGCTCCACACATAGCCCACACCCACCGTGCCCGAACCGAAAGTGCCTTCATAGCGTTTGCCGAATTCCTGCCAGCGATCGTGAGAGCCGACGACTTCATGAAACCAATGGTAAACACCGTCGCCGTTGAAATATCCAAAAAAATCGCACGCCACCGCAAGCTCCAATTTAAATCGTCCAAACAGACGGCTGTAGGCCCACTGCAACTCAACCCATTCCGCAAAAATACCTTCCGGAGGAATGAGTTCTTCCATGTCAAAGCGAGTTTCCAGAACAGGAGTCAGCAAGCGGTAGCCCACACTGAACTTGAATGCTTCCGGTGTGGGATCGTGAGAGTTGTCTTTCGTCTGTAAAGGTAAAAAATAAGACAGCGCTGAAGAAAAAGTGAGAAGCTTGTCCGTTTGCCCCAGCCAATCGTTATTGTGAATATCAAAGAACCAACCCGGCTCAGCAAGATACAGCGTGCCTGACTCACCGATGGCGGTGCTCGGCGGATTTGGCAGTCCCCAATCCGCAAATCCATTCACCGCAGAGAAGATGAGCGCAAGAAAAGCAAGAGCCGCAAATCCATTCATGGCCCGCCATCAATTCATCGGAGCTTCCGGTTCCGGCGGCCGATCTTTTTTTACACTTTCCGCGTTCTCCATCGAGTGCACGCTGATTCCCGTCGTCGCTCCCACCACTTCAAAAGCATGCTGCACGTCTTTTTTCCGTACATCGCGTTTGCGGAAGCGGTCCACCAGCGAATAGGTCGCGGGAACCACATACAATGTTAAAAGTGTTGAAAACAAAACCCCGCCGATCAAGGTGATCGCCATCGGTTTGAATGTTTCCGAACCCGCGCCACTTGCCAACGCGGAAGGAACGGCGGCCGCGATGGTGGCAAACGAAGTCATAATGATCGGTCTGAGACGTACGGGACACGCTTCCCTTAAAGCGTCGTCGGCATTGGCATTATCGCGATCGCGCACGGCATTGGTGAAATCAATCAGCAAGATGGAGTTCTTTTTCACGATCCCCATCAACAGCAACCCACCGATCATCGAATACATATTGATCGACTGCTGCATTAAAACCAGCGCAAAGAAGGCACCACTAAAGCTGAACGGCAGCGCCATTAACACGTTCAGTGGATCCAAGAAAGAGTTGAACTGACTTGCCAGCACCATGTAAGCAATAAGCACACCCAGTATCAGAGCGAAAACCAGACTATTGAAGGATTCACGGAATGTTTTCGTCGCTCCTGACTGGGAAATAAAATAACCCACCGGCAGCATGGCTTTGGCTTTATCTTGAATGAACTGCAGAGCTTTTTCCTGGGAAGCTCCCGCCGCAAGATTCGAGTAAATCGTGATAGCCCGCTGACGATCGACCCGTGTGATCTGTTGCAAACTGGGTTTTTCCTGAATATTGGCGACATTGGAAAGCGGAATTAAATTATTGCGATCATTGGCAATCAGCAGTTCCGCAAACTCTTTGCGCGGATCCTCTTCTTTTTGCAGTTGCACGTAAATGTCGTAACGATGGCCGTTTTTCGTGTACTGCCCGTTTTTCACGCCACCGATCATAGCCTGAATAGTGGTTCCGATATCACCGGCACTGACGCCGTGTTTGGCGGCCTGATCGCGATCGGGAGTGACTCGGATTTCCGGCATGCCTTCCAGGTAATCCGAGTCCACGTCCACCATCATATTCGAGTTGCGCATTTCCTCTTTCATTTTCTCATTGAGTTCGGAAAGTTTGTCCCAATCCGGTCCTTGCAAGACGAATTCAATGGGATAGCCTTTACCGGTGGAAAAGCCGCGACTGGAAAGATCCATCATAAAGACTTTCACGCCTTCAATTTTAGAAAGCTCGCGGCGAGCCAGCGCCATAAATTCCTGTTGCGAAAGTTCATGGCCTGCCTGCGGATCGACTCCCCTCTCACCTCGATCTTTGAGAGTGACGAACATCATGCCCGTGTTGGTGTCACCACCACCGCCGGAACCCAAGCCTCCGACAGAGACATACAAATGAGCCAGTTCTTTCCGCTGACGCAACCATTGCTCGATCTGTTTCGCCTTTTCGTCGGAGCTATGCAGAGAAGCGCCCACCGGCAACATCATCCGCAAAATAAAAAGTCCCTGGTCTTGCGCAGGTGTGAGTTCTTTATTGAGAAATCCCAGAGAGAAAAAAGAAGCCCCGACAAAAACGACCGACGTAAGCAGGACCAGCCAGCGATGGTGCAAAGTCCAATTCAGAGTTTTACTGTAGAACTCGCGCCAGCGGTCCATGAACTTTTCAAACCCCTGACCAAGTTTCGTGGTTCTTACCCCGTGATGAACAAAGCTTGAACAACGCATCGGTGTAATCGTGAGTGACTCCAAAAGCGACAACGCCACCGCAAGCGAAATGGTGACACCGTATTGCAGGAAAAACTTACCGATGACACCTTTCATGAACGCCACCGGCAAAAAGATGGCAAGAATGGCGATACTTGCCGCTAAGGCCGCGAAAGTGATTTCCCGCGCGCCGATAATCGCTGATTCAATAGGTCCAAAGTTCCGTTCGTTGTAGCGAAAGATATTTTCTAAAACCATGATGGCATCATCCACGACGATACCAATTGCCAGAGTCAAACCCAGCAATGTGAACGTGTTCAAAGTAAAACCTAAAAAGTAAATACCGATAAAGGCGCCCATGATAGAAGTCGGAATGGCCAAGAGCACATTCAGAGTCGCTGTCCAGCTTCCTAAAAAGACCCAGCACACTAAGGACGTTAAAAGCACCGCCAGCGTGAGATGCTTGATCATTTCATGAATGGACTGCTCAATAAAACGAGACGAGTCGAAATTGATATGAATTTTCATGCCCGGCGGAAGTTCGCCTTGAATGGTTTTCATTTCCTCTTTGACCGCATTGGCGACGGCCACGGCGTTGGAACCCAACTGCTTTTTAATCCCCAATCCCAAGGCTTGCACACCGTCGAAGCGGGATAATCTGTACACTTCAGCTAACGATTCCTCCGCATAGCCGATATCTTTCAGCCGCACGATATTCATTGGGTCCTGGATCGTCATCCCCGCGCGTTTGTTCAAGATCATCGAATCAAAACCGCTGGCGTCGGTAAACTCACCCAGAGTTCGCACGTTGTAAGCGTTGCGCGGATTCTGAATGAATCCTCCGGGAATCTCCGCATGCTGAGAGTTGATAGACTCAAGAACGTCTCCGACCGCCATATTTTTCTGGCGCAGCTTTTTGGCATCAATCCAAATACGCATCGCCGGATCCGTATATCCACCAAGAATAATATCACCTACGCCCGGAACCATGGTGAAACGGTCCTTGAGATAATCCTTGGCGTAACTCATAAGAAAATACGGATCATTTTTTTCGTAAGTTAAAGCCAGCCAGATAATCGGCTGATCGTCAGGATTGGTTTTCGTAATGACGGGAGGATCCACGTTCGGAGGCAAAAGCCTTTGCGCTTGCGCCACCTTTGTTTGCACTTCCTGCAAAGCCGTATCAATATTACGATCCAGCTCAAACTCTATCGTGATATTGGAAATACCGGTTTTACTCACCGAACTGATGCGTGTGACACCTTCGACAGAAGACAGTGCATCTTCGACAGGATCGACAACACTTGTTTCCATGATTTCCGGCGCGGCCCCCTGCAGAGTGAGAGCAACGTTGACCACAGGAAAATCCACGTCGGGCAACTGGCTCACACCCAAACGCAAGAATGAAATAAAACCGAAAATGATGAAGCCCGCAAAGAGCATCCACGCAAAAACGGCGTTGCGGATAGAAACGTCCGAGATACGCATAAAAACCTCGACCGCTTCATCTTAACCAAGAACGATTTACTCACTAAAACAAGACTGAGGTTTCTGCGAAGACACAGGTCACACACAGAACGTGTTTCATCTTGAGAAAAACTTAGTCCAGACATTTAACAGTTCTTGTCCCGTGGCCCCTTGTACGGCCCCTCATAAACGACATAACCCTCTGGAATAGCAGCAGAAAGAGGGCATAAAAAACATTTAATCCTGTTTTAATCGGGCTTTAAGACGGCCCTGCTAATCTGTCTTCAGTGAGAGTTCACTTAACAAAAACCAAATGGAGGTTTTTATGAAATTCGCTCTTGTAATGATGTCAATGATCATGGCTGGTGTTTTCGCTAACGCACAAGGAACTGAGTCTTCAGCTCCTCAGCAAAACTCTGGCGCCGCTGTAGAACAAAAAGCGGAAGCTCCTGTGAAAAAAGAGAAAAAACATAAAAAACACAGCAAAAAAGAAAAAGCTGAAAAGTCTGAAAAGAACGAAACTAAGCAATAAGCTTAGCGCTTGAAAGACAAAATAAAAAAGCCCTCACGATGAGGGCTTTTTTATTTTTATCATCACCGGGCCAAAGCGCCCAGGCAGATCAAAGATGTCTCAAGAACGTCGGCACCTCGCTTGGACTTGGCGTTCAAAGCCTGAGTGACCAAATGGCTCAAGTTCATCTCGCAGCTTTCTTTGTCTTGAAAGTTCACAAAAAGTTTGATGGGAGCGAAAAGCGCCTTGGTATAAAAACCTTGTTGCGTTTCGATAGAGCCGAGAACATCCACTTTATAAATCTTTGTTTCCAGAGTCTGTTGAAACAAAACACCACTGAACACGACAGCCAAACTCTGATCCGTGACCTTTTCAGCTCTCTCACAGATATTCCTGACGTCGCCCCGCCATTGATCGGACACAAACTGGTAATCCGATACAAAGCTATCGTAAACTCTTCCTTTATCCGTGTTCGAAATCACGGCGTATTCAAAACGCGCCGCGGGCTTTTCACACACTCCTGCCAAGGAATTCACATTCAGAACCCGCGCAATTTCAGATTTTAAATTCAAGCGCGGTGAAGAAAAAAAGAGTTGTCCGATCAAAGGTCTCACTTCACGGGAAATCTGCTCGCAGACTTGAGGACCGCAGTGGATTTTTCCCAAACCGTACACGGCTTCATGAATCAACAGCGCCGCGCGAGCTTCGACATCCATTTTCGCCCAGGCTTCTTTGGAAAGATAAAGATCTCCGTAGCGACGAACCGCGATTTGCACACGACGGGAATCGGGAACGGTGTCGCTGTCGTTATTGAGCAGATCCAGCTTTTCCACAAAAATGTAATTGTATTTGTCCAGTGCGCGAATAGCGGCAAAGCCCAGTCCCGGAAAAATTCTTTCAATATCGGTGATCTTACGAACGACGTAATCCCTTTCCGCCGAAAACTGGGTAAAAAGACGTGAACCATACCAAGCCGCCCACACGTGCGGAGCCGTGTCAGCGCCGAACCATGGATTTAAATGAGAACCTTGCTCATAAAGATCACGCACATAAATACGTCCGTTCTCAAGCACACCCTCGCCCCCATTGCCAATACGGACATAACCGAAAGACAGTGATGGCAGGGCCAGCAAAAATGTGAAGATGTAATTACGAAACATTGTTTTCTCCTGAGTCGACGGGAAAAAGTTGAACAGAGATTCTAAAGACACGGTCGTTGCCTTGATCCCGGTTAATAAGATGAGCGATTCTTTCTGTGAAGTCGCGAATTTCTTTTTTGATTTCCTGCAAAGTTTCAGAACTGCCAGCCACGGTCAAAGTTTGAAATTCTCTTTCCTGCACTGGAACTGTGCGCAGGGCCTCTTTGGCTAAATCCAAATTTATCTTATGTAAAAGGCGGATCGAATCACTGGAAATATCGTCGGTGGTGGCAAGATACTCCACCGGGCGCCTTAAATGACCATTCTCATCACGCACCAAAAAGCGCCGGCGTTCAAGGTCACTGATGATGTGCGTGACCTCATCCGCGTTTAAACGCAGCCTTTCAGCAATTTTACTTTTAGAGCGAGCCAATTCAGGCACATCGAAACAGCACAGCACCGGCCAGTAAGCCCAATGGTCCACCGACAAACCGGAAAGATTCTGCGGAATCTGCGTTCCTTCGGACGGTGGCTTTAAACCCATCAGCGCCATCATGCGCTTTCGCTGCGCCGGTTTGAGTTTCATTTTGTCGAGAACAGCCGCGGCCCACTCTTCAGAAATATTCCAAACCTTGGAACCTTTTAGCAGAGCGGACATCGGCCCTGGCGCGATCTGCAACTGCCGCGCAAGAGCCCGCATGGAATAACGGGGATTTTTACTTTTCTGCGTTTGATAATAATCCCGAAGAAGATTAAGAAATTCGTCCTGCCAACGCGCCATAAGCCGCCATTGTTTCAATGCAAAGATGGCAGGTCAAGAAACCCTCACAGCATTCAAAGCGAAACGCTCTCTTTCAGAGATCATGCGAAACCCCATGATCTCCAAGCGATCCCAGTGCGTCTACTGGCAAGCGGAAATGGTGCGCACGATATTCGGCAAATACCAGCCGTAATCATCACCGATTTCGTAATTCACAAACACCACGGAGTCATGGGTGTGGCAGGAATGCAGATTGAGGTAATCATGTCCGCCTTGACGGTACGCCTCGCTCATATCAGCGGCATCTTTTTGCACTTGATTGCAGACATCCTGCAAATCGCCTTTGTAGCAGAAAGTTGTGGTCGGCAACTCTTCGGCGTGGTCATACATGAATGTGGAATCGTAAAAGCCTTCCACGGTTGTGTCACCTTTTACAAAGTGAGTGACGACTTGTGCGGCTTGGGCCTGAGCGGAAACAAAAAACAAAACTGCAATCAGTGTTTTCATAGAGATCCTCCGAATGAAGGAGCTTATAAAAAGAAATCCCGTGAGAAGCCAGAGCTGAACTCTTCTATCTGAGGACGGTCATGGCCTCATTTGAAAAAAGTGAAATCCTTGTTGGAGAGAGAGATCGTGTGCAAACCGTTGGTGATGCGGCCTTCTTTTAAACCGTATTTCCGCGCCATCTCACGGTAATGGCGTCGGTCAGCAAAACTGGGTATGAGCGTTCCAGCAATATCCCCCGTTTCGTTATCCCAAAAGAACGGATGGTTGTGCAGGTCGGCGGCGTACGTCCATCCTTGGTGGAGCAGCTCTTCCATTCTTCGGTCGGAGTCCTCCACGTCGGCATTGCTTACAAAAGCAGTCGTCGTACTGACGAAAATCACTTTCACCTTTTCGCGACCTTGCTCTTGTTTTTTAAGAATGCGCGCGCTGAATTCGAACGGGTTATGCTCCAGCGGTGAAATTTCCGCGTGCGCTTTCATCAAAAAAACTTCCAGAGCATTGATGGGACGGATGGTGCCCATGCGTTTATTGATAATGCGCGAGAAAAAGAAATACTCCTCGGGCCAGCCTTTTTTGAAAAATTCGCTCTGTCGTTTGAGCAAAAAGAACGGATCGATATTCACGCGGGAGCGCACGTCCTGAACCCACGACTGATATGGCAAGGCTTCCACCGCGACAGCCTGACGATCCATATCCGCGGAAAGATCATATTCAGCAAAAGAGGCCGCGTGAGCAAAAGACGTTGCCGCCAATAAGAGCGCGCTTAGCAGAAATGAAAACCGTCTTTTCATCACTCACCTCCAACGACGTTGGAAGTTACACAAACTCGCGGGCATTCTCAAAATTCCCTCAGGATCCCTGTAAACCTTGCACGGCCAAAGTGTTCCAAAGTGCGAATTTAATGGCCAAAGAGGTCTCCGCCGTGGTTCAATAAACCATGAGCGAACAACTTCAATGCCCTAAATGCAATTCCCAATACGTTTACCAAGACCGCGATCTGTGGATCTGCCCTGAATGCAGCCACGAATGGAGCACCCTCGCTCCGGAAACTGTCGAAGCGCAAGAACCCGCGGCGACCGCAATTAAGGACGCCAACGGCAACGTCCTCCAGGATGGTGACACTGTGATTGTGATCAAAGACTTGAAGGTTAAGGGCTCTTCCTCCGTCGTCAAAGGCGGTACGAAAGTGAAAAACATCCGCCTTTCCGATGCGGGCGATGGTCATGATATTTCCTGCAAAATTGACGGCTTTGGCGCCATGAATTTGAAATCGGAGTTCGTCCGCAAGGCCTGAACCCTGGAACCCTCGCCCGCGAGAGAAGAGCGCTGCGTCACAGAGGTGCATCCGTCCCTGAAACCTGATAGTTATTAGGGACCTATGACGAACACAAATACTCAACGAAAAACGCCCTACGATCCCGTAAAACCTGACGTCAACCTTCCCAAGCAGGAAGAGACGATTTTAAACTTTTGGGATCAGGAAAAGATTTTCGCGCGCACTCTGGAAGACAAAAATAAACCGGCTTACAGTTTTTACGACGGTCCTCCATTTGCAACCGGTCTTCCGCACTACGGTCACTTGCTGGCCGGTGTTCTCAAGGACATTGTTCCCCGTTACTGGACCATGAAAGGTTACACCGTATCCCGCCGCTTCGGCTGGGACTGCCATGGTCTGCCGGTGGAGTATGAAATCAACAAAGCCAACAACATCGAAAGTCGTAAAGACGTTTTGAAATGGGGTGTGGCGAATTACAACAACGCCTGCCGCTCCATCGTCAAACGTTACTCTGAAGAATGGAAAAAAACCGTCCGCCGTGTGGGCCGCTGGGTCGACATGGACAAGCCTTACTTCACCATGGACGTCGAATTCATGCAGAGTGTATGGTGGGTGTTCCAACAGCTCTTCAAAAAAGGCCTGATCTACGAAGGCTACAAAGTCGTGCCTTACTCTGTTGGTATCTCGACACCGCTTTCAAACTTTGAAGCGAACTTGAATTACAAAATGGTTCAAGACCCCGCGCTCACTGTGATGTTCCCGATTTTCAATCAGGAAAACACATACCTCTTGGCTTGGACGACCACTCCTTGGACTTTGCCATCCAACCTCGGCTTGGCCGTGGGCTTGGATATTGATTACGTGAAAGTCCGTGAAAAATCCTCCGGTCGCAATTTTATTCTCGCGCAAGCTTTGCTCGCGGGAACTTTCAAAGATCCTGCCAACGAAGTTGAAGTTTTGCAGATGATGAAAGGGAAAGATCTTTTGGATCTGACCTATGAACCGTTGTTCCCGTATTTCGGTGATCGCGCCAACCAAGGTGCTTTCCGTGTGATTTCTTCTGATCACGTGACCACCGACAGTGGTACCGGTATCGTACACATGGCACCGGCTTTCGGTGAGGAAGACTACTACGCTTGCGCGCGCGCCGGCATTCCGATTGTGAATCCCGTCGATGACGACGGCATGTTCACAGCCGAAGTTCCCGACTATCAAGGCAAGCGTGTGAAAGACGCCGACAAAGATATCATCGCCGATCTTAAAAAACGCGGCCGTGTGCTGAAGCACGAAACCATTCAGCATAGTTATCCGTTCTGCTATCGCTCGGACACGCCGCTGATTTATCGCGCGATCTCCAGCTGGTTTGTCGCGGTTGAGAAAATCAAAGAAAACCTTGTTGCTAACAACAAACACACCACGTGGGTTCCGGATCATTTGCGTGACGGACGTTTCGGCAACTGGCTTGAAAACGCCCGTGACTGGGCGATCTCGCGCAACCGTTTCTGGGGAACTCCGCTGCCTATCTGGAGAAACGCCGAGGGCGAAGTGATTTGCGTAGGCTCCCGCGAAGAGCTTGAAAAGCTCTCAGGTCAAAAAGTGCAAGACCTGCATATCGAGTTCGTCGATGAAATCACAATTCCTTCACCGACAGGAAAATCTCCGTTGAAACGTGTCGAAGGCGTTTTGGACTGCTGGTTTGAATCCGGATCCATGCCGTATGCGCAATGGGGTTATCCGCAAACAAACGTGGAAGAATTCAAGAAAGCTTTCCCTGCGGATTTCATCGCCGAAGGTTTGGATCAAACCCGCGGCTGGTTCTACACACTGTCCGTGATCGGAACCGCGCTCTTTAATCAAGCGCCGTTTAAAAACGTCGTTGTGAACGGTCTGGTGCTTGCGGAAGACGGACGTAAGATGTCCAAGAGCTTGCGCAACTATCCGGACCCGATGGATATCTTGAATCAGCACGGTGCGGATGCTTTGCGTTTGTACCTCATTGATTCTCCGGTTGTGAAAGCGCAAGAGCTGAAGTTCTCTGAAAAAGGCGTTTTCGATATCGTTCGTAAGATCCTTTTGCGCTGGTGGAACTCTTACTCGTTCTTTGTGAACTACGCCAACATCGATGGCTTTGTTCCCAAGGGAGATGCGAAGAAATCCCCGAACATTCTCGATCAGTGGGTGTTGTCACGCCTCAACGGCTTGATCGCAAACACGCACAAAGAGATGGACGCTTATCGCTTGTACAACGTGGTTCCTCAGCTTTTGCAGTTCATTGAGGATCTCACCAACACTTACATCCGCTTTAACCGCGCGCACTTCTGGCAAGATGGCATGCCGGAAGAAAAACGCTACGCTTATGAAACTTTGCATGAAGTGCTTGTGACCTTGTCACGCCTGATGGCACCGTTTGCGCCGTTCATGGCGGAAGTGACTTACAAAAACTTGTCACAAGTTCTGCCGCACAAAAAAGACAGCGTGCACTTGGAAGATCTGCCGCAAGCGGACCTTTCTCTGCTTCGTCCGGACTTGGAAGAAGCCGTCAAGGCCATGGATGTTCTCGTCGCTCTGGGACGCAATCACCGTGAAAAAATCCAGGTGAAAGCGAAAATCCCGCTGAACGAAATCAAGATCATCCACAGAAGCGCGCAAGTGCTCGAGACTTTGAAACGTTTTGAGCCGTACTTCGTGGATGAGCTGAACTTCCGCAAAGTGGTTTACGATTCTCATGAAGACCACTATGTGCAAGTGACCGCGAAAGCAAACTTCCCGGTTTTGGGTAAACGTCTTGGACCGAAAATGAAGGCCGTCGGCGCTGCCATCCAAAAACTGGAGCTGAACGATATCCTGAAGCTTGAAAACGGTGAAACTTTGACGATCGAAGGCGAAGCGATTCAGCTTTCTGATGTGGAAATCCGCCGCGCACCGAAAGGTGATAATGCGAATCTTTCCGTGCATCAGATCGTTTCCATCGAGGTCGATCCGACCGTGACCCCAGAGCAGGAGCGTGAAGGTCTGGCTCGCGAGATTATGCGTAAGATCCAAGTGGCGCGTAAAACCGCTGATTTCAAATTGGATGATAAGATCAACCTTGAAATCGCCTGCACGCCGGCTTTGCGTGAAGCTTTGGAAGCGCACAAAGATATGATCGTGACCGAAACTTTAACCAAAACGCTGAATGTGTTGGATGTGTCCGCGAATCCGCAAGGCGCGCACACGGAAAGCTCTGACATTGACGGTGAAGTGATTAAAGTCGGTGTAACCGCTCTGCCACGCTCGTGAAAAAATACGCCGGGGAATTTCAATTCAGCGCCATTGGCCATGTGAGGACTCCGTTTCAAGACCGCTTCGGAGTTCCTCGGCAACCCGGCCTTGCCGCCAACGCCAAAGGGGTGATTCAGCTTCACCCCGATCCTGATCTAAAAACCGCCCTGAAAAGTCTTGAAGAGTTCAGTCACCTTTGGATTATTTTTGTTTTCCATGAGCACGGTGGAAAAAACTGGAAGCCCAGTATTCGTCCCCCGCGCTTGGGAGGCAACCGCAAGGTGGGTGTTCTGGCCTCGCGCTCTCCCCACCGTCCTAATCCCATCGGCATTTCCGCGGTCGCCATTGAAAAGATCGATTTGGATGCACCTGAAGGACCGCAGATTCATGTCGCCGGCGTGGACCTTATCGACGGCACTCCGGTTTTAGATATCAAACCGTATATTCCCTATGCCGATTCGATCCCCGAAGCCAACGCGGGATGGGCCTCAGAACCGATCCCCCGCTATGAAGTGCGCTTTTCCGCCGAAGCCGACGCTGAAATTTTAAAACGGGATCCCCACGGTGAAAAAAAGCTGCGTGAACTGATCGTACAAGTTCTGGAATTGGACCCTCGCCCCGCCTTTCAAAAAAGACAGTGGCCCGTCTCTGAGAAACCTTCCTGGGGACGCCGCTATGGTTTTGATGTGCAGTCCGTGGATGTGAAATACGAAATCCGTGAAGGGCATTTCTTTGTCTACGCTTTGGCGGATCTTTAATTTAATAAATTCGCGGACTGCAGAGCTTCCTGATAAGTATTAAACGGCAAACCGATTTCAATATTCGAAGGCGGCACACCGTTCCCGTCAGCGCCGATCTGCAAGATGTCTTTCATCGCATCAGGAACCGCCTCGAGTTTTAGCTCGTAAGCATGAACATTCTTGCCACCCATGGAAAAATAATGAGCCCATTCTTTCGAGGGTGTCGTAAAGAGATAATAAAGCCTGCGCACGTCCTGCAACGTGATTTGCGCAAACTCCTCCGGTGAATTGGCATCACGGAGTTTTTGCAAGGCTTCAGGTTTGACGTTCATACCGGAAGAAAGAATTTGCTGGTGCAGACGCTCTCGCAGTTCTTGCGCTTGTTGCGGTTGTTTGCGTGCAATGGCCCTTAAAAGATCTACGATCGTGGCATCCATTTCACTTTGCCCGCGATAAACAACGAAACGGCGGCCGTGGTTTTGTTCTTTGATTTTTTCAAATAAAAATCTATTCAAACCGTTTTGATGAAAGGCGACCGAACCATCCGCTTTCCACTCTAAAAACGGCTGACGCAAAAGATCCTGGCGGATTTTCGCCATGGCGGGGAATGCGCCGTCATTTTTAGCGATCTGTCCAAAGTAAGAATCCGGAATAAAAGTACCAAAGACCATATGCGCACCGTTCACCACCACCATTTGCTTGTGCGACAAAGCGACAATGTCTTTTTGGCGGGCCATGATCATTTCTAGCGGCGCATAGAACTTACCCTTATTAAAATCCATTTTCTCGATGCCAATAAAGTTTTGCCCATCGCCGGGAAGCCACTGGGCGAAGTTTTCTTTATGAAGCTGCGTGGACAGGGTGTCGAGCTCTTTAGAGGCGGTTAAAAGGTCTTTAAAAACGGCTACCGGCTCAACCGTGGCGTTTTCAGTGAAGATCGTAGCACAAAGGCCGGCCCCCGAGGCGAAAACCGCGGTCGGTGTTAAAAACATCAACACAAAAACGGCATATAAAGCGTTTAATTTGAGGCCGACTTTCATACGTTTTTGATACTTCACGGCGTATGCCAAAACGACGGCGGGATCGTTCTTTTGGAACATATTTTCCTTCCCAGCCTGGGCGGTGTTCTTGTTACATTAGGGAAATGACTGGCTTTAAAAACCGCCTTCTTAAATTCTATGAAGACCATGAGACCGCCGTGGATATGGCGTTTTTCTTGGGTGGATTCTTTTTTGATATTCTCACGCTGTCGGACATCGACGATCTTTTGGGAATCGCCCAGCAGGTTGTCTATCTCTTGCTGGTGGGAAGCATTCTTTATTTTGATTTTTTAAATGTGCACGGCGTATTTAAAATTCCGGCGCGTTTAGAAAAAATTTGGAACTATCGTCAGCTGGCTTTGCATTTCCTTTTAGGAAGCTTGCTCAGCGTTTATTCATTGTTCTTTATTAAAAGCGCTTCGCTGTGGTCCTCGCTGATTTTTATTTTGATACTGCTGGGATTAATGGTGGCGAATGAACTCAAGCGCGTGCAGGAAAGCTCGATCAATATCAAGATCGGCCTTTATGTGATTTGCGTTTTCTCTTTCTTTTCCATGACCATTCCTGTGCTTTTGGGATTTGTGGGATTGATTCCTTTCCTGCTGTCCATCGGTTTTACGGCGTGGGTTCTTTATGGTGTGTACGCCCTTTTGCGCCGAAGAATTTCCGATGCGCCAACATTGAAAAAAGCCTTGCTTGCACCGGGGGCCGCCGTCTTAGCACTTTTCCTGGTTTTCTACTGGGTGGGCTGGATTCCGCCGGTGCCTTTGTCAATGCAAAGCATGGGCATTTACCATCTGATTGAAAAGAACAACGGGGCTTACGTCGTTTCCCACGAAAATCCTCCGTGGCGCTTTTGGCATAACGGGGATCAGGATTTCCGCGCGGAACCTCAGGACAAGATTTATTTCTTCGCGCAAATTTTTTCGCCGGCGCGTTTCAGTGATTCTGTCATTCTTCATTGGTACTACAAAGATCCGCGCCAAGGCTGGCAGACCACCGATCGCATTCCCATGAATATCGCCGGAGGCCGCAAGAACGGCTATCGCGGTTTTGCGTCCAAACAAAACTACACCCCCGGTGACTGGCGTATCAGCGTTGAAACAACGGACGGCCGTGAGATCGGACGGATTTACTTCACCGTAACCTCCGTCACCGAACCTTCGCCCGCACGTGTGTTTTACACAGAAACGTTCTAAAACTTTGTCACTATCTAGCGACTCACCTAGAATAACGACATGAAGATTTTTACAGTCGGTTACGAAGGCTGCGAAATTGATGAGTTCGTCGCCGCTCTAAAAAAGAGTGGTGTGGATTGTGTCGCTGACGTCCGTAAAAATTCGCGCAGCCGCAAGAAGGGCTTTTCTAAGACGGGACTTTCCGAAAAACTGGAAGCCAAGGGCATTGATTACGTGCATTTTCCAAGTCTGGGTGTTCCCGCAGAATGGCGAAAGCGCGCAAAGAAAAAACTCATCACCCGCGAGCAAATGTTTAAAGACTACACCACTAAAATTCTACCGAAGCACAAAGCGGAAATGGATGAAGTGCTGGCCCTCGCTAAAACGCAAAAAGTCGCACTGTTGTGCTATGAAGCAGATCCCTTGGACTGCCACCGCCATTACCTGGCGCAAGCTTTGAAACGCAAAAACAAAACGCTGAAAGTCACGGACCTGCACGTGCAGCCGAAAGAACCACGGCTCCTGCGTGTGTCTTAAACTCTCTTCAATGCTTCGCTCAAATCGTTGATAATGTCCTTGGCGTTTTCAAGGCCAATGCTCAGACGAATCGCGCGGGGATCAATACCGCTTTCGCCGCGTTTTTCGTCGGGGATCGCGGAGTGAGTCATAAAGCCGGGCACTTCGATCAAAGTTTTCGTTAGTCCCAAGCTCACGGCCAAAGTGATGGCGTAGGAATTCGCGGCGATATCGTCGACGAATTTCTGGCATTTTCTCATATCACCTTTGAGCTGAAACGAAATCATCGTGCCGGGAGCAAAATCACCTTCCGGAGACTGCAGATATTTTTGCGCAAGCTTGTACTGCGGGTGACTCTTGAGCCCTGGATAAGTCACGCTGTGAACTTTGGGATGCTTTTCCAAAAACTGCGCGATCTTCAAAGCCGTGCTTTGTTGTTGTTCAAAGCGAATGGCTTGCGTGGAAATACCGTAAACCAAGATGTGCCACGCGGAATACGGATGAATGATCGCCCCGAAATCTTTGCGCGCCACTCTTAAAACCGCTTCGTGCTCGCGTGGCGCAATCACAGCTCCGCCCATTTCCGTACCGAAGCCGGAAATATTTTTGGTCAAACTTTGAATCACAAAATCAATACCCCACTCGATCGGACGCAAAGCCCACGGTGTCGCAAACGTGTTGTCGACCACCGTGTAGATGCGATTTTCCGCCGAGCGTTTTTTATTCGCCGCTTTTACGGCTGCGGTGATTTTCTCAAGATCGGCGATCTCTAGAATCGGATTGGAAACAGATTCAAAATACACCACTCGGGTTGCGGGATCAGCGAGTTGCTTTTCCAGTGCTTTTATATCGTTCACATTGAGCAGAGCGTTCTCAATATTAAAGCGCGGCAGCCAATTGGTGATCAGACTGTACGTGCAACCGTACAAAGTTTTATGAGCGACAACTTTTTGCCCGCTTTGCAAAAGCGCCATCAGCGTCGAAGCAATCGCGCCCATGCCACTGCCAAAGGTGATCGCGCATTCGCCTTTTTCCAAGAGAGCGAGTTGGTCTTCGAGCATTTTTGTCGTGGGTTCTTCAAGACGGTCGTAAATCCAAATCGGCTTTTTTGTTTTTGCGGCTGCAAAGGTGCTAAAGCCTTCCGCTCCCCGTTCCAAGGAACCCAGGCGGAATGTCGTTGACGCTGTCATGGGTGGAATCAAGTGATGAGAAAACTCCCACGATGTCGACAGGAATTCCCCATGGATGGCCTGCGTGCGCGGTGAGAGAGACGGTTTTTTTGATTTCTTCGTCATTTTTTCCCCTTGGCTGGTGTGAAATGGCGAAGAAAATAGAGCACATATTCTAAACCCGGACAACAGAGAATTAACAGAACCGGTGCAGCACTTCGGCAATGGCCACTTCATGCGGTGGCGGAGGCAAATCATTTTCGCTGCTCCAAGCAATGGACAACATCGTTTTTGCAAACGCCCACGCCCGCAACCGTGGCGCCTCCCACGGCAATTCCTCCGTTAAGATCGCCAAGCGCCGCTCTAAACGCGCGGATAAGTCTTGCGGCCACCATTCCAGTGGATTGTAAATAAGACTGCCAATCTCGGACGCCGGATCACCCAAGTATCCATGCGGATCGATCACCTTCCACTCTGCTCCGTTGGAAAGAACATTGTCGTGATGAAGATCGCCATGCAAGAAAACGTCGTGTCCGGAAGGCACTGTGAGCTCCTTCCACAACCCTTCGGCTTTCGTAAGCAGAGCGGCGTCGATGCGACCGCGTAAAACTGCAAATGCGGATCCTAATTCGGCAAGATGTGGAACCGGAATCTCTTGAGGAGCGGTCGCCGGAGTCAGATACAAACGGCGAATCATCTCGGCAAGAACACGTGTGGCATCGTCGTCGCGATCCGCGAGAGACCACTTCCACAGTGTTTCCGCCGGAGAAAATCTCTCCATGAAAAAAGCATTGAACTCTTCGTCGTAATAAAAAACTCGCGGTGCCACTTGGGGATAGCTGCGCAACCAGGTGATCTCTTTGCGATAATCCGCCGCCGGCGGCCCCATTTTTAAAATCCGCGGTTCTTGTCCTGCCATCTCCACGTGGGCAAGAAAATTAAAACTCAGGTTGGCAACCGGTGAGAGAGCTGTGAAATTCCATTTCTCCGCAAGCTTTTCCACACAGGCGGGAAAGGCCTGCAGCCACTCAGCTCCAGCCGGTCCGTAAACCTCAAAAATGTTGCGGGTGAAGGCCTCAGGGAGTGAAAAAAAAGAATTTCATAACTGTAAGCTTAAGTCCGAAAATCAGTCAAAGCTACTATAAACGCTTTTAAATTCAATATAGAGGGACTGATGTCAAACTTTCGGTCCTGGACCCGGAATAATGCTTTTCTCTTTCTATTGCGCGGCACTTAGGCTACAACACGGAAGCAAGTACGGTATCTCTTTAGGTTTTGGCATTCGGCTCATTTCTCTTTAGCAGTACCCCCCTATCCTAAGGAGGATCCATGGGCAAAAAACTTTACGTAGGCAACCTTTCTTATTCTTTGGACGACCAATCTTTGGCGGACGTTTTTGCGGAGTTCGGCGCGGTAGAATCTGCTCGCATCGTAACTGACCGTGATTCTGGTCGCAGCAAAGGTTTCGGTTTCGTTGAAATGTCTAGCGATTCTGAAGCACAATTGGCTATCGAAAAATTGAATGGCGCGGAACTTCAAGGCCGTAACATCAACGTGAGCGAAGCGAAACCAATGGCTCCGCGTGAAAACCGTGGCGGTGGTAGCCGTGGTAACTCTCGTGGTGGCTTCGGTGGCCGTCCTCGCTACTAAGCTTTAAGTAAGATTCAAAATGAAAAGGGATCTGTGCAAACAGATCCCTTTTTTTATTCCTGATCCTCATCTGTGGCGCGCACCATTTTCACCGGGAAAGATGATGAGTCTTTTTCCGCCGTCGCGGAAATATGCTCCCAGCGATCATTGTAAGCCACCGCCGTTTGCGTTCCCTGTATGGCTTGTAAAAGCTTGCGGTGCAGCCGCTTTTCCTGAAACGTCGCCTCTTTAACAAGGCCGTTGAAATTCTGGACCTCCGCCATAGCGGCAGAACCTGTCATAAACATTATAAATATGAAGAAGCGCATCCGTGCCCTCCTTGAAAGACTCCTATTAGGGAGACGCCCTCACAAAGGCTTTCGGTTAATTTTCTGTTGGCGCCGAATAGAAAGCTGACTTGGCCGGGATTTTCCTCTAGCCTTCTTTATTATGAAGAACTCAAAAGCGGGCATTCTGTTTATTTTTATCACGGTCACTTTGGATATGATCGGCATCGGTCTGGTGATTCCTTCTTTGCCGGATATCATGCGCCGTTTTGTGACGTCGGAGACTTCGGTTTCAGAATACTTCGGCTATTTTATTTCGCTTTACGCTTTGATGCAGTTTTTAGCGTCCCCTTTGCTGGGCGCTTTTTCCGACCGTTGGGGCCGCCGTTCTATCTTGCTTGTTTCACTGTGCGTGGCAGGGCTGGATTATATCTTGATGGCGTATGCACCGACGCTTGAAATTCTTTTTGCGGGGCGGATCATCTCAGGTCTTACCGGCGCCAATATCACCGTCGCTATGGCCTATATCGCTGACATCAGTGATGATAAGAATCGCTCCGCCAATTTTGGAATGATCGGAGCTGCTTTCGGTTTGGGATTTATCATTGGGCCCGCGATCGGCGGTTTGCTCGGTCACCTGGGACCACACTATCCGTTCCTGGTGGCGGCGGGCATGAATCTTTTGAACTTCTTTTTTGGTCTGTTCATTTTGCCGGAGTCTTTGCAGCCAGAGATGCGCCGTAAAATTGATTTCAGAAAAACCAATCCGCTCAGTTCTTTGACCAAAGTGTTTCGGGCAAAACATATTTTGCCGCTGCTTTTGGTGTATTTCTTTTTCCAACTGGCGGGGCAAACACATCCGTCCATCTGGACTCTGTACACCGAAACACGTTTCCAATGGACGACGGCGCAAGTGGGATTGTCTTTGGCGGCGGTGGGTTTGTTATCTGCCATTTCCCAAGGCTGGCTCACACGCATTATCATTCCTAAAATTGGCGAATATCGCACGGTGATTTACGGAGCATTCGGCTACGCTATGACCTTCGCCCTTTTTGGTGCCGCCAACCAAGGCTGGATGATGTATGTGATCTTGGTGTTCTCAGCCCTTTTCTGGGCAGCACCTCCGGCATTGCAGTCTTTAATCAGTCACAATACGCCGCCGCAAGAGCAAGGTGAGCTGCAAGGAACCTTGGTCAGCCTGTCATCATTGGCCTCAATTATCACGCCGCTGATTGCGACGAAATTATTTTCCACTTTCACTTCTGCGAGCGCCAGTGCCTACATTCCTGGTGCTCCCTATTACTTTGCAGCCTTGATCTGTCTGGTTTCTTGGGCGATCATTGTACGCGAAAAAGCGACCTAAGCGGAGGTGTCCTATTTACCGTGGCGAGCGTTTTAATAGCATCACTCATTTGATCGGTGCCGCCCTTTCTCTGGCGGGCACCTCTGTGCTGGTCACTCTTGCCAGCCTCAGTGGCGATGTTTGGAAGATCGTCGGCACGAGTGTTTACGGCGGCATGCTGGTCTTGTTGTATACGATTTCGACTCTGTATCACAGCATGCAGGGTCGTGCAAAACAGGTGCTGCAGAAACTCGATCACATCGCCATTTATCTGCTCATCGCCGGGACTTACACGCCGTTTACGCTGATCACTTTGCGTGGAGCTTGGGGTTGGTGGCTCTTTGGAATTAACTGGTCGCTGGCCGTTATCGGAATTATCTATGAGCTGACGATGGCTCATCGCACGCGCATTCCTTCCATGATCATTTATGTGTTGATGGGTTGGATTGTGGTGGTGGCGATGAAACCGCTGACCACGGCGTTACCGACAGCGGGAGTCGTGTGGCTCACTCTCGGCGGTCTGCTTTACACCGGAGGCATCGGTTTCTTTTTGTACGACGAAAAGATTCCCCACTTTCATGGCATCTGGCATCTTTTTGTGATGGCCGGAAGTATCTGTCAGTATTTCTGTATCTTGTTTTATCTTGTCTGATTTCCTTTCCGACATAGCGCAATAACATTGGAGTCATTTTGGCTCTTACGATGATGGCATCCTCTTTGAATTGGAAAATTTACGTGACCAATACAAAAAGGGGGAATCACCATATGAAATCAGTAACCACCGTTCTTTTGATTACGCTTTTTTCTTTGAACACATTTGCCGCCGGCATCATGGATTGGATTCGTCCAGGCCCTCGTCCGGGCCCGTATGATCCAGGCCGTGGAGGTCGTCCCCAGGTCACATGCACCGCACGTGACGACGGTTGGGAAGAACACTGGGGCGCGCACCGAGATTGTCGTGAGTGTCTAGCCAAACACGGAAACTGTATCGAGACGTGTGAAACAAAGTATTTCACCTGCCAAGCTGAAGGTGTCGACTATCGTGGCTACAAAATGACCATGGAAGCCCGCGGAGAATCCCGCTACATGACAGAGCGTGAAGCCATGGATCGCTGCCAATATCGTTATGACAACTGCCGTATCGTGAGCTGCAACGAAAACTCTGAGACTGTGTCTCGCCGTTCTTGCCGCTAAGACTTATCTTTTTAAAAAGCCACGGGGAAAAACTTCGTGGCTTTTTTATTTGGATTTTTTATAACCGTGAACCATTCCCGCTACGAGATTTTGTTTCTCGTGGCGGCTCTCGTAAAGAGCGCCGACAATGTGCAAAGCGACTCCCGCCATCATCACATTGGCAATGGCATTGTGAAGCTCTTCGACCCACTCTTCACCAAAGTAAGCGTCCGTGCCCATCATAAAACCGGTGCACCCCAGAGCGAGCACGCAAAGCATGAGAAAAATCATCATCCAGCCGGCGACGGGATTGTGTGAAAGATAATACTTGCGGCTTTTGAAGTTACGCAGATAAGAAAAAACGGCCGCGGGACCGACGAACCATGTTGAAAAGCGCGCGTACTTGCTTCCGACAAAGCCCCACACAAACCGTGCGATCACAAATCCGGCTGCGACGTAACCGATGATTTCGTGAGGCTTGCCGCCTTCGTCAGTAAAAAAGTAATTCAAAACAATGCACGTCACCAGTGTCCAATGAAAGACACGGACAAAAAGATCCCATACGTAGATTCTTTTTTCCTGATTCATGAGCGTGCTTTTTTGAACGGCTTATTTTCTGTGTTCTTTAACGATGGAACCGTCAACGGGGTTGAAGTAGATTTCCACTTTCTTACCTTCTTTATCCCACCCGTAGATTTCGTAGCAGTTGCCGTCGACTTTGAATTTTTTGATTTTGTAACCTTGAGACAAAATCATTTCTTTCATTTTCGCTTCAGGCATCCATTGCTCTTTAGGAGCTTTCGGGCAATCCGCCGCTGCAAAAGACAAGGAACCGGTGAAAAGAATCAGAGCTGTCAACAATGCTTTCATTGTACCTCCTCAAAACATGTTGGACGTGTTTGTGCTTCACAGATCAAGCCTTGTCCAGAGTCCAGAGTGTTCGCGGAGCCACTGAAAACAAGATGAAAATGGAGCCCACAAGCCGCAAGTCATGATATGCTCATCCAAGAGGGAATGGAACCTTGAAAACTCTTTTACCGCCTCTTTTAGAAAATCCAAAACCGCTGGATCTCTTTCCCCGGCTGACGCGTCATGCGTGTGTCGCTGTTATTCTCAAAGGTAATACTTTGGAGAACTTGCAGCTTGGTTTTATACAGCGCGCCTTCAATCCCGAAGACCGCTGGTCAGGACACATCGCTTTTCCTGGTGGAAAAAAAGAAGAATCTGATACTACGGACCTAGAAGCAGCTTTGCGTGAAACACGCGAAGAAATCGGTGTCGAATTAAAGGCCGAGGAATTGATTGGCCGTCTCGATGATATTCAGGCTCGCAAAGGCGGAACGATGCTGGATTTTTATATTCGTCCGTTCGTCTTTCATCTTGATCGCGAAATCACCGTGACGCCCGATCCCGCGGAAGTGGCCGATTTTTTCTGGGTGCCCGTGCGCGAGCTGATCAATCCCACACGACAAACGGTGTACGAAGTGCCCAGAGAAAATGGCTCGCTCAAACTGCCTGCCGTTTCATTGGGACGCGAGCTGCCGCTCTGGGGTCTTACCTACATGATGGTGCTCAACCTTTTAGAGCGCCTGCATGGAGTTATAAAATAGGATAAGCGGCCGGCATTTTTTCCGCTTTCGCGGTCCACGGACTGTTCGGCAAATTCTTTTTCATCTGTTCAAGATAGCTCATACCTTGCTCGCGAGTCTGGCGTGAGAGTTCCATGCGTTCTTCTTTCGTGCTCACGGTGTTGAAATCGCGTTTGAGGAATTGATTCAGTTTAAAATCGCTGAGCAAACGCGCATCCGTCAGAAGCCAGGAAAGCTGAAAGTGATATTGAATCACTTCATACAAAGCTTCTTCGAACACTCCCACAGCAGGACCCCATTTTAAAATCACGTTGTATTTCTGAAATGCGGTTGGATAGTCCATCTTGATAATAAACATGCGCGCTTCGCTAAGAACGTTTTGACCGTACATCTGGCGTGAATCATTGAGCATCGCCAGAACTTCATTTTTCCAAAGGGAGTTCGGATAACGGTCTAAAAAAGATCGGTACTGCAAGTTCAACAAATACGGCGCTTCCTCAGTTTGTGTGAGAGCCGCACCCAAGCTCATCGCCACAAATTCCATCTGGCGGCCTTTATCACGCCAGGTCTGCTTGATCTCGCCGTCCACAGCGCGCAAAAGCAGCAAGTGAATGTATTCTGATTCGTTGAGGCCTTTGTTGTTTTCAATGTAACGATTGGCTTCGTTGATCGCCATAATGTAATCATGGGCCTTTAAGTATGTTTCAACGTAGCGCTTATAAGCTTCGCGGTAGCTCGCCGGATAATTGACGTAGAGACTTTTATAGTATTTCGCCGGTTCGCACGGATTGTAACCCGCTTCGGCTTTGCGGGCGCGAGCCCAGAGTTCTTCTTCAGTGGCTTTGTAGTCGATCTCGATATTTTCAGGACAGATTTGCACGGAAGGATCTTCGATGAAACCTAGTTCGTAAAGAATACGCTGGATATTGCCGAAAACCCGCGCTTCCGCGGAATGAGTGGCCAGCATCAAAACGGTGATTAAGAAAAACTTTTTCATAAAATCCTCCCTCAAAAAAGAAAGGCGCTTCCCCCTCCGAAAGCGCCTTTCTTCAACGATTAGTTCTTTTTGCCAGTCAGCAAGTTATGGCGAACCTCTTGGTGAGCTTGCAAACGTGCGCGGATACCGACAACAGTGTCATCCGTGCCAGTGCCTGTGCGATCCATACGGTGACGGATTTCAGGGCTCAGCACCAACCATCTTCCCACGGGGAGATTGTAAGCCACTGCGACTTCATGCGCTTGTTTGTCCAAGTATTGGTATTCCACAACCACGGCGCCAGGACCCACTTGGTAAGAACCGCCGACTTGGCCGCCCAAAGTGGTGTCGGTGTACACAGGGTTATCCTTGATCACGAGACCTTCCGCCCACACTTTCCATGAACCGTCTTGAGATCTGAACACAAAACCCACGCTGCCACGTTTTTCTTTCACATCGGTACCGACATTTTCTTTCATCATGCCGGAGATCTGTGCGGAAAGCTGGCTAGTCAGCTCTTTGCTTAAACGGATGGAAGCGCCTTTTTGATCGGCGATTTTCAAATCACCAGCGCCCGCTTCAAACATGGAGATCGCCACAGAGTCTACGATCTTAAAGAAGTTCGCAGGAAGCTCGACCGTGAAACCGATAACTTCATCTTGCTTGGAAAGGTTGTACAACAACGAGTCTTTGAACATCGGCAATTCATGGTAGTTCTGACCGAATGCCATCTGATGTTTACCGGCTGTGATAATCGCGCGAGGCAAGCCGGAAATTTTGTCGGTTTCGATTTGGATGTAAGCTTCTTCTAGGAATTTACCCAAGTCGAATTTTTCGTCCATGGTCGCTTTGTTCAGCTTTTGTTCCAGCTCGGTTTTCACAACCAGCTTGATACCTTCACGCACAAGCAGCTCGAATTTGATTTCGGCGTCTTGCACGCGCAATGTTCTTTCATAGTCGTCGGTAGAACTTGCTGTGGCATCGAAATTCGCCTGACCGTCGATCTTAAGCCAAGGCGCGCTTTCCGCTTTCACCGTTTGTGTGCAGAGCAAGGCCGCCAAAACAGCTGTGGTTAATTGTGCTTTCATGATTATCCCCCTTATATGGTTGGTTATTTCTTGCCGCACTCTTTTCCCCTATTGATGAATGCGGCAGCGATTGGCGGTATTCCAAGGAAGATGCCAACGGTTCGCTCTAAGAGCCGGGAAAAATTTCAAACTCGCGAAATCAGAAAACAATGAAGGCGTGGACTGTCGTGGACTCGCTGGGAACTGTGACAGAGATTGTTCCTCTTCGTCTCAGCCTGTGAGACAGGTTTTGTCTCAACGCTGGTCGCCATTTTTTCGACAACGTGGAAAGAGCGAAGTCATTTTCGGCAGATAGAAAGACGTCACAGTGACAGAACAATTTTGGGCAGGTCTTTTTCCCTCGTAAAAAGACGAACTGTAATTTGACTCCGCCCGTTTCAATCGAGGACGGCCTGACAAATTTTGATAAATTCACAGAAACACCCTCAACTATCCCAAGGTCCAGCCGATAAGCTTGTTACCTTGATGAAAGGAGCCTTCGAATGGCGAATTCAAAAGTGGTACGTCACGAACTTATTCTTACTCAGGAGATTCGTGAATTGGCTCTACACCGGGAGACGGGGCCACCCTAGAGGGGTTTTCAATTTAAGTAATTGGTGATGAAGAACCAGAATCACAAGGGATTCTGGTTTTTCTTTTTTTGGAGTCTTTGTTGGCTTCGGCGGTTCGCGCCGTCACGGCGCCGGCAAAGGCCCTTTCGGCCTCCCTTAGAGGCCCTCCCCCTCCCAAACTCAAATCGTGAATAACAAATGCCTGCCTTCGAAAAATAAAAACAGAGTCCGCTTGGAGTGGCGCATTTTGTGGGCTTGGGGATTATTCAATTGTTTGGTGGTATGAAAATAAAAAGGCACGCTTCGAGCGTGCCTTTTTATTTTGTTTCTCGTCTGTAGTTATCTTTATAGGATTGAGAATACTGTTGAGAAGCTGATTGTTGTGGATTCTGTTCTCAACTCTTTGGGGTAGTAATTCAAGTATGTTGAGAAATAGATGTCTCTGGTGAAGGCCATGCCGGCGCCCAGGCGGCCGCTCAAGGTTCTGTTTAGCATGGCCCATTCGTCGTCGCGAGCTCTCGGGTTGGTGAAGCCCATGGCTAGAGATGTGTACATGTTGAATTTGTCGGTGAAGTTGTACTTCACTTGCGGATAGAAGCCTACGTAGTAGCGGCCGGCTGTGCGGTCTTTGTTTTCGTAGCCACGGTTGTACAGGAAGTAGCTCAAGCTGGAATCCAGGCCTACGGCGAAGCCAGAAGCGCCAATATTATATACCAATGAGTTGTCGTAGCTGAGTGTGCCGTATTGGCCTACATCTAAGTATTCTTTTACTGTGGTTACGGAAACGCCGTAGGAGTTTCGCAGTTGCACTTCACCCAAACGCGCGTTGCGGTCGTAGCTGACGAACGGTGTTTTTACGTCGGTGCGCTTGGAGCCGTGGAACGGTGTTAAGGAGTTGATGCCTGTGCCTAAGCTGATCGCGCTTTTGGGGTCGATACGGTAGCGTGCGGAGATCGAGCCGCCCAGTGCTGTGTCGTTGTTACCGATAGAGCCGTCTGGATTGGGTTGTTTTTCATTTGTAATATCGCCGATCGGTGGGCCGTAGTAAGACAAAGAGAATTTCAAAGAGTAACGCGAACGGGAGCCGGAGTCGGCTTTGAGTTTTGCGTCGGTGATGTCTTTGTCGTCTTCGAATTTTTTATTTTTCAGAATGCTTCCTACGGAGCTGGAAGTTTCTTGCACAACCACTTCAGAAGAAGGTGCCTGAGTTGTTGTTGCTGCAGAGATGGAAGTTGAAGACGTTTGTGCGTTTGCCGCCAAAGCAAGGCTTGCTGTCGCCGCTGCCAAAAGACCTTTAAGCATTGAATTCTCCCGGTTTTCGCGAGTTTGTACCCGGTCCGTTGCAAAAAGGAAAGTGAAGGTTCGATTAAGAGGGCCTTAGGTAGTTTTTTCAAAAACATTTCTAAGTTTATAGAGGACTTTCGGCAACAATTCGATGACATCCGTCGCACGCATCGACAACAGATCGAATTTACGCGCTTTCCACAGATTGGCTGTGGCTCCATGTACGTAGGCTCCGACAACAGCGGCGCGGGTGGCAGGCAGGCCTTGGGCACGGAGCGCCGTAATAATGCCCGATAAAACATCACCGGTTCCCGCTTTGGCCAAAGCCTCATTGCCGGAATTGATCTGGTAAACACGGCGTGAATTGGCGATCAAAGTGCCGTGACCTTTTAAAAGCACCACACACTGCAAAAGCTCCTGCGCTTTTTGCACAGCTTTGAGGCGGTCGGCGTTGATCTCGTCCGTGGAAATCTTTAAACAGCGGCTCAACTCCCCCGCATGCGGAGTCACGATCCAGGTCGGCGGCAGAGGGAAAAGATTTTTCTGCGCGCACACCGTGATGGCATCAGCGTCGAGGACCACTTTTTCAAAGCGCATCTCTTTCAGACCCCGAATGATTTCTTCGGTGAACTCATTCACTCCGAAACCGGGGCCAACCAAAACGGCGTCGAATTTCAAATCGCGCCAGTTTTTTTTTGTGAGATCAGCGAGCAGGAAATCCGGATTTTCAAGACTGGAAACGGCGATGTTTTTTTGCGCCAGCATCACGTAACCGCTGCCAGCGCGCAAAGCCGCTTTGGCGGCTAAGACACCCGCGCCCGGATACTCCTGGCTTCCGGCTAAGAGCAGGCTGCGACCGCGGGACGCCTTGTGATCTTTCGTCGATAAGGCCGGTAAAAGTTTCGAAACCGTTTTTTTTCCGACAATACAGACTGTCGCGGTGGATTTTTCCATGGTTTTAGTGTATAACCGAGCTTCCATGATCGTAAAGACGGAAGCGGACCTCGAAGGTCTTAAAAAAATCGGTAAGATCGTCGCCAACTGCCTACAGTATATGGCGCGCACCATGGAACCCGGCATGACAACCCGTGAGTTGGATGAGCTGGGCGGCCGCTATTTGGAAATGCACGGCGCGCGTTCCGGTCCCAAGCTGACTTACAATTTTCCCGGTTACAATTGCATCAGCGTAAATCACGAAGTCGCGCACGGCGTGCCGTCTGACAAGAAAATCCAGCGCGGCGATCTGGTCAACATCGACGTATCCGCCGAGCTGAATGGTTACTATGCCGACAACGGTGGCTCTTTCATTGTTCCACCGATCAATCCTGACTACCAACGCCTGTGCGATACCACCCGCAAAGCCTTGATGGCCGCCATTGCCGCTGTGAAAGCGCATGAACCCATCAACGTCATCGGTTATCACATCGAAAAAGTGGCTGAGGAACACGGTTACACCGTGATTGAAAACCTCGGCAGCCATGGCGTCGGTCGCGGACTTCATGAGGAGCCCAAATTTATTGCCGGCTATTACGACAAAGACGACAAGCGCAAACTCAAGGAAGGCCACGTTATCACCATTGAGCCGTTTCTTTCCACCGGCGCGCGCTTTGTCGACGAAGAAGCCGACCACTGGACACTGGTTGCCGGCAAAGAGAATCGCACCGCGCAGTACGAACACACCATGGTGGTTCTCAAAGACCGCGCTCTGATTGTCACTCTGCCTGATCCTGCATAACGGCATGCCTTGGGGACGACCTTGTCCCTCGTGGAGAGCGGCGTAACAGATCGCTCAGCCATTCTTTTCTCTATAGACACAGCGCCTTAAGGCTTTAAGCTTTTCGCAAAAGGTGAAAGGCTCATGGAGTTGAATTTATACGGAGGAAATTATGAAATTGTTCTTTATTTTAGCTTCTTTGCTTTTGGCTTTTTCTGCGCAAGCGGGCGATCGCAAAATCGGAAACGTTATTGCAGTGGAAAGAGAAATCACTGATATCTACGACACCTGCTTGAAAGCGGTTGATGGCGATACCAGCAAACCAAAAAGCTTCTTTTCTTGCGGAATTAAATACGTCGGTGCCGGCGAACTTCCTGTGAGCAAAGGCCGCGTTTTGAAATTGGTTGATGAGCGCTGCAACGTTTGGGGTGACTCCATGAACGGTGTGATCCTGATCACTTTCGCTGGTGCCGGAAACACTTCTTCATTCGAAACTTCTCGCGCGTGCTTGGAAAGAGCGACCACTCCAAACAACTCTGTGAAAGTTGTTGTCTACACTCACGAGTAAGTTTTTTAACAGAATCTTTACGAGATAAATGGAAGGATTCCACAATCCTTCCATTTTTATTTTAAAGCCGACGGAATCTCGTTTTCATCGCAAAATCATCGCGTCCTTTTTCTTGCCCTTTATTAGACCCCTAATTACACTCAGAGTTCTCAGTGATTGGAGAAGGTAAATGGCAAAACTTTACTTTACCGAAATCCCCAGCCGTGAAGATCTTCAACAAAACGCGGCTCTCATGTACCCCAACTTGGATCATCTCACGTTGTATTCGCACATTCTTTTTCGCAAGATCACAACGGAATTGGAGATCAATCTCGACAGTTTCTTTTCCCGTTTCAATTTGTCATCGGGACGCTTCACTCTGATGGTGTTGCTGCAAGGAACGCCGGGTGGTTTGATGCCTTCGGAACTCGCGCAAAAAGTGGGCGTCACACAAGCCACCATTTCCGGATTGATTAACAGTTTGGAAAAAGCGGAGCTTGTGAAAAGAACAACCCATCAAAAAGACGGTCGTTCTTTTGTGATTCTGCTTACCGATAAAGGCCAAGCGCTGTGCAACGAAATTCTGCCGCTGTACCACGGGCGCATCTCAGAGTTCTGGTCTTCTTTTTCCGAAGACGAAAAAAGCCAGCTCAACGGTCTGATGGAAAGAATGATCAAAAGCATTCATAAACTCGGCGAGTAATTTTCTTTCACAATTTACAAAAATAAAAAGACGGTGTTGATAGCACCGTCTTTTTTTATTTTAAAACTGCTTGTGATTTTTAGTATTCACCCGTCAGCGTGCAGCTCAAGACATTATCCAGCGTGAAGCCTGAACCGTTCTGGAAAGGTGCGAAGTGATTGTAAGAGCGGCCCACGGCCATGTGCGGGCTCACGCATCTTTCCGCCGGAGCTTTCAAGCTGCCGTTGGAAGTCACGTTGTACGGATGCGTGTTGTAGGCTTTCGTTGTATTGACTTGCACTGAGAACATGCCCGTCACTTTCGCCGCCGCACAGAAGGCGTTGAAAGTTTGCAAAGAACTTCCCAATACACGAATCATCTCTGCTTGGCTGGCGTTTTGAGAAATGCCGCATTTAGGGTAAAGCACGTTCCACTCACGGATGCAGGCTTGGATGTTACCACCGGCATCAGGAGTGAATTGGAAAAGACCGATGTTCAGGCGAGACTCCGGTGGTTGCGCCGGGTCTTCGTAAAAGTTAACACCCGCAGGACGGCGATAACCGGAAGGAGCGTACTTTTCAGCCACCTTTTGCGCTTTTGCTGAATCCGCGGTCGTCAGAGACTCCATGTAAGACAAGCACATCATAAATTTCGACCAGAGACGTGATGCTTTCACATAACCTTCTCGGTTACCAGCCAACGCTTCACGGCGGTAGGTATTCATTTTGTTGGCAAACTCATTGGCCTTCTTAATGGTCGCCGCGGAGGGAACATGCTTACCATTCAGAGTCGTATTCAATGTATCCGCAGTAACGTTGCACAGAGGATGAGAGATCAAGCTGTTGGGAAGATAGGTGTTCACGTCTTTGTTCAAACCGAAGTAAGAAGCCACGTAACCCAGTTGCGCTTTGGACGGCTGCATTTTCAGCTCAACCGCATAAGAGATGCGATCAGCGAAACGGTCGCTGCCTTCCAGGCTCGTGTCACAGTTGTCAGTGCGATAAGACTGTTGCGCGTTTCTCACCGGCAAAAGTTCACGGTAGTTTTGGTAAGTCTTATCGACGATCTCACCGGTAGGGTAAGAAACTTCACGGAAAACATCGAAGCCTTCCGGAGTGATCGAATCAGAAATCGCCGCCGGCTCACGCACCGGAGGGTTCGGTGTCGGCGCAGGGGTTGGAGCCGGTGTGGTCGGCTTTGACGGAGTGTCATTGCCGGAGCTGATTGGCTTTTTTGCCATCGCCCACACAGGGCTAGAGAAAAGTGCTGTTGCTAAGAAGGCCATCAAGATGTTGGTTGTGTTTTTTTGTGTTTTCATACCCCCTAGATCGGAGGTAGGTCTTATGACTTAAGACGACCTGGACTTTACCTGGACCATTTTTTCCAGATGAAGGTAAAGTCGGGGAAAACTGAAAAATTATTGTTCAGTCACGTTTATGACCTTGGGCGGGTCCTTCGGTTTAAGAACTCCTCGCATGCAGCCGATAATGTGAATGAAAACCAAAAAAAGGGAGTCTCAAAATGAGTCAACAATATGATGTACCGAACCTCTATAATTTCCTAATTCACACTCCAGAGGGCGGGCTCAGAAAAATGCTCGTGGATAACAAACCTTTCACGGAAGCTCATTTCAACCTGATGTTGAAAGTGGTTCGTGCTTGCAGTGAATCTCAATTCGCTGAGCATTTCGAAAAACAGGATTTCCCGAAAGTGAAAATGGGTCCTGGCGATATGAAGATCAAAGAAAAGTTCTGGGCGGATTGCATGACAACCTGGAACAACCGTGGACTTCTCACACCGGCTGTGGCAACTAAAGTTGCTTAATAGCCGAGAGTGGAATGATCGCTTATTTAACTACGGAACAATTTTTACCCGAGCTTCTTGAGGAACTTAAAAACGTCAAATCCGTTCACGGAAGCTTGGTTCTCGCTGATGGGCCCCTGCAGAACTCTGTGTGGGCCCAAAATATTTGGTACAATCCGCAAATTCTTTCCTTCGAATCCATCAGCCAAGCGGCCAAGGCGCTCAAAAGCCTTGGCAAACTCTGGGTGCCCTACACTTTCGCTCACCATCGCCGTGCGCATCTGATCCAGGAACAACTGCCGGTGATTAAACCGCGGGTGGTGGAGTTTCTCGCGCCACTTCCGGAAAACAATCTGGGTGCGTGGACTTTGCTGGACAAAAACACTTTGCTGGCGGCAAGTCAGACGAACTCACCGTTTCCGCTGGGCGAAGTCCGTTTCCATGAAGACAAGAAACATCCTCCTTCACGGGCGTATTTAAAACTTTGGGAGCTTTTCACCGTGTATGGTGTGAAACCCGAAGCCGGCCAGCGTGTCGTTGATTTCGGCAGTTGCCCGGGTGGATGGACGTGGGTCTTGCAGCGCATGGGTTGTGAGGTGGTCAGCATTGATCGTGCGCCTTTGGAGCCGCACATTGCAAGCCTTCCCCGTATTCACTTCATGCAGACCAACGCCTTCAATGTGAAGCCCGAGGACATTGGGGCCATAGATTGGTTTTTTTCCGATATCATCTGTTATCCAGAAAAACTTTTCGAGCTTGTTCAGACCTGGCAGCGTTCAGGACTTTGCGCAAACTTCGTTTGCACGATAAAATTCCAAGGTAAGACGGATTTTGTGACTTTAAAAAAATTCCTGTCTTTGGAAAATGCGCGCGTTCAACACCTGTATCACAACAAGCACGAGGTCACCGTATGGATAAAGACATCTTCACCCTGATCGGTCGCGAAGAAGAGAAAATCAAACTCTGGCAAGATCTGGCGCAAGCGAAAGGCGAATTGCTGTGCAAGGGACAGGAAGACGCCGTCTGCAAACTGCGCGTGAGTCTTTACAATCCGCGCAGCCACAGTCTTGAATGTGTTTTTGAATCCACGACCACGTTAAAACCTCAAGAAGAATATCTCGGCCACTTTTTTATCGGCGGAGAAAAATACTACTTCCAAGCCGTCGCGCAAGTTCACCAGGGCAAAGTCATCGTGCCGCTCCCGCAAGAGCTTTATCACCTGCAACGCCGTCAGAACTATCGCGTGCGCATTCCCGACGGGTACACCGCTTATTACAATATCGTGCAGGTCAACAATGGGCCGCAAAAAATTATCGGCCAGCTTGCGGATCTATCCAGCCAAGGTTGCCGCGTGATTTACCGTATGGATGCGCCTTTGATGAAAGTCGGAGATCAAGTCACCGGTCACCTGGTTATCGGCAAACGCGCGCCCATGGAGATTCAAGGTATCGTCCGTCATATCAAGGTCGACGAGGGCAATAAAGTGATTCAGACATTCGGTATTGAATTCACACCTCTGCCGCCGATCATGGAAAACAAACTGTTCGCCCTCACTATGGAAATCCACAAAGAGATCTTCCGGCGTCCTTAAAGTGTTCCAGATTGGAACACTTTTCACTTCAGAAAACCCGTAAAAAATCCGATAAGTTTTCCAGTCAAGGAGACCACAATGGGTGTCTTTAAAGCACTGATTTTCACATTGATCGCGACAAGCCTTCTCGGCTGCACCATGGAAGCGTCATTGGAAAAATTGGGAGAATCCATCTCCGCCCCCGTTGTTATGAATAAAGGTCAACTGACAGGCTTTGTTTCCGGCAGCACCGGTTCCGCCCCGACCTCCGGTGGTTATGCCGTGGATAGCGCCACTGGAAACTACACCAATAAAATCGCAGCCACCACCAATGGCGGCTACAAAGTCTTCATTTCCGTTCAGGGGAATATCGTTTCGAACTAATTACTCACCGCTGCCGCTGGCAGGCTCCAGGAGCGTCGGATCTTTCTTACGGATAGGTTCGTATTCCTGATCGAGATTCTTTTGCATTTGTTTGCGTTTTTCTTCGGCTTGTTTTTTTAAGTCGCTTTGCGCTTTTTTATTCTCTTCGTAGCGCTTGCTGTAATCGCGGTGCAGCTGATTGAACTCATCGGTTTTAGAGCGGATGTAGTCGTCAAAGTTTTTACGCTTGTCACGCATATCGGCTTCAAATTCGTCGCGCTTTTCCTTCTGATTGGCGTAAAAATCTTTGCGCTTGCTTTCAAGATCATCGAAGAACTCTTTGCGTTCGTCAGAGCTGGCTTTTTTCTTGGAGAAATCCTTGCGCAGCTGTCCTTGCTCTTTGGTGAAGTCTTCACGCTCTTTCTTTTGCACTTTATTGAACTGCTCGCGGGCCTTGGTCATGTCTTTATTGAAAAGCTCACGCTTTTTATTCACGATGCTGGAAAAGCGGCTGCGCACTTCCGACGGGTTCTTTGAAAAATCCGCCATCATTTGATCCATGAAGGCTTTTTCATCATTTTCCTTTTGGCGCTCTGGCGGAATGCTTTTGCGCAACTGTTCCAGAGCTTCACGGTCGGCTTTCAAAGAGTATTTGTCGTCAACCAGAACGGTGTCATCAGCGTCAGGCCTGTCATCAGCTCGCGCCGTCTTTGCAAACACCACCATCACACACATCAGGAGAAGCAATACAGACCTAAGTCCGCATGTATATTGGCGACTGGACGATTCGGCGGCAAGTGACCGTGATAATCTCATGAAGTCCTCCTGGTTTGTCTATGAATGAGAATAATTGGACTCTTTTCAAAACACAACCCGCCGATAAGAAGACCGTATGTTGTATGGACGAAGAGTGATTGAACCACAGCGAGTGCCCCCCGGAGAAAGATCCCGGCGCTTTATTTTAAACAAAAGCTTCCAGTATAAATACTGCTGGTACATGATCACGGCCGTGGCTGGTGGTGCGATTTTATTCTTGCTGCCTTCCTATTTCTTTATCAGTCAAAACTACGAACTCTTTAAAAATCTGGCCTACGATACGCATCCGCATTTGGTCGAGCATCTTGAGCGTGAAATCACCTGGCTGCGCGTTTTTCTTGCCGCAAGCTTCGTATTTTTGACCGGCGTGACACTGTTGTTAAGTATTCGCATGACGAAGAATCTGCTGGCCCCGCTTGTGACCATGGAAAGACACATGCACCAGTTGATGCTGGGACAGTGGCATATCCCTGACTATCACCTGCCGGAAGAAGATGACTTTCGAGATCTGGCGATGACGTACGATTATTTTTATCGCGCGCTGAAAGCCAACACGGAAACCGAATTAAAACTTTTGGAAAAACTCACCATCGATCCGCAAAACCGCGAGGCTTATGCTGCCTGGAAACATCTTTTGGCGGAAAAGCGCGCACGCTTGGGCATCCGTGAGGAATTTATCACTAACGAGAACGTCGTAAGCTTGAACGAATTTGATCAGAAACGTCGCGTTTCTTAATCGCTTCACGCTTATCGTGAGCCTTTTTACCCTTCACCAGGGCAATCTCCAGTTTGGCGCGGCCGTTTTTAAAATAAATTTTAAGCGGCACGCAGGAATAGCCTTTTTCACGAAGAGCACCGTAAATTTCATCGAGCTCTTTGCGATTCAAAAGCAGTTTGCGCAGGCGTTCCGGCGCATGGTTGTTGTAGCTGGAAGCTTTGTATTCCGCGATGTGCGCGTTCTGCAAAAACGCCTCACTCCCGCGGAAGCTGATATAAGAATCCTTGAGCTGCACGTCTTTATTGCGCAGGGATTTTACTTCACTCCCCGTCAATTGCAGGCCGGCCTCGAACGTTTCCACGATCGTGTAATCGAAGCGCGCTTTTTTATTTTCCTGCACGATTAAAATATTGCTCATGGTTCAAATCCAAAATGACGGTAGAGCTGCACAAACTGCGCGGGGCTCAATTCCTCGGCGCGGGCGGTTTCTGGAAAACCCATCTGCGCCAACCAGCCTATCAGCTGCTCTTCAGTTATCTTTTTTTGGCTTAAAAGACCAGCTAAATTCTTCTTTAATAGCTTACGGCGCTGGGCAAAGGCGGCTTTGACGAACGCCAAAAACGCCGCGCGATCCTTCACCGGTGCGGGCAGACGCGAAAATGCCAGCACACGGCTCGCCACCTTGGGCGGAGGATTGAAATCCCGTGGCCCTGCTTCGGTCACCACTTCTGTTTTCCAGAACGTTTGCGCGATCACGCTTAAAAGACCGTAATGCTCGGAGCGCGCGGGAGCGCGGATTCTTTGTGCCACTTCTTTTTGAAACATCAAAACCATGTGCTCAACACCGCGATCTTCCATCGAGCGATCAATCACAATGCTCGAGGAAATCTGGTACGGCAGATTGCTGACAAAGACTGTTTTTTTATCGGAATAAAACCGCGACCAGTCGATTCGCAAGGCGTCTTCTTCGATCACCTCAAGGCCTTGCTTGCGCCAGTATTCGGCGATGACTCGGTCTAATTCAATCACTGTGAGCGGCACATTCATTTGGCGCAAGAAATAAGTCAAAGCACCCGGGCCGGGACCTACTTCGATCAATGCTTCCGGTTGAAATTCACGAACTTGGGAGATGATGCGCTCAATGACGACGTCACTGACCAGAAAGTTTTGTCCTAAAGATTTTTTCGCCAGAATCCCCAGTTCCTGAAGAGACTGCTCAAGACGTTCCCGGGCTGAACTCATCGGAAATCCGTGGCCAGAGCCTGGGGCGAGGGTCCCAGATCAAGGGAGGAAACTTCACCGGCGTTTAAGCGCAGGATGCCGGCGTATCCGATCATCGCCGCGTTGTCGGTGCAATAACGAATCGGTGGAATCACTAAGCTAAGACCTTTTTTATCCGCCCACTCTTGAGCGCGCGCGCGTAAGCGGGAGTTCGCACTCACGCCTCCGGTGAGAATCACCCGTTTGGCTTTAAATACTTTAGCGGCGCGATCGAGTTTAGCAAGTAAGACATCGACAATGGCTTCCTGAAAAGAAGCGCACAAATCAGGAAGCTGTTCTTGCACGAGTTCCGGGCCTAATTGTTCGATCATTCTTTGTCCAGCCGATTTCAAACCGGAAAAACTCATATCGAATGTTTCGTCGTGAATCATGCTGCGTGGGAATTCAAACGCTTCGGGATTTCCGGTTTTCGCCATTTGATCAATGCGAACACCTCCGGGAAATCCCAGGCCCGCCATTTTTGCGAACTTATCAAAGCATTCTCCGGCAGCGTCGTCTTTGGTAGCGCCCAAAACACGGTAATCGCCAAGCCCGCGGATTTGATAAAGACTGGTGTGTCCACCGCTGATGGCAAGACCCACGTAAGGGTAATCAAAATCCTCAGGCGGAGCATACTGCGCGTCCCGCAAAAACGGAGCGAGCAAATGACCTTCAAGATGGTTGACTCCCAAGAAAGGCAATTTCTTTGCTTGCGCCAGTGACTTCGCGGTCACCAAACCCACGATCAAAGCACCGATCAGGCCCGGTCTATTTGTGACGGCAATTCCTTGCACGTCTTTCCACGACATGCCCGCTTTTTTAAAAGCTTCTTCAATGAGCGGAATCAAAGCGATGGAGTGATTGCGGGCGGCGATTTCAGGAACGATACCGCCATAAAGTTCATGTTCGAGGTCTTGAGAGGCCGCCACCACGGAATGCACCCAGCCGCTGCGATCCACGATCGCGACCGAGGTGTCATCACAACTGGTTTCGATGGCTAAGACTTTTTCAATCACTTATTTTTTCAAACCCTTCAAACGGATTTTAGCACGACGAGCCTCTTCTGATTTTGGAAACTTGCTCACAACTTCGTCGTAGAAGGTTTTAGCTTCGTCTTTCATGCCTAATTCCTGAAAAGCGACACCGATTTTATAGGTCGCATCTGCGAATTTCGCGCCTTTAGGATTTTCGTCACGGTATTTTTGGTAATTCAAGATGGCCTGTTTCCAGTCTTTTTTCTCAAAAAAACCTTGGCCCACTTCGTAGATATCTTTTTTAGATTGCTTCGCGGTTTTTTCAGCATGAGCCGCAGCCTTATCCGCTTTTACGGCTTGCAGTTCCGCGTTCAGAGCGTAGATGTCTTTTTCCATCTTGGTCATCGCTTCCTGCAAAAGCGCGATCTTTTGATTGAGATCACGATTTTGTTCTTGGGACGACTTCAAAGCGTTTTCCACTCCGGAATTGCTTTGGCCCATACGATTTTCCACCACTTCGACGCGACCATTGAGATGACGGACTTGTTCTTCCAAATCAGCAAAGCGGTTGGCGGTGTCGGCATTGGTTCTTTGCAGGGTGACGACTTGTTGTTGCATCACTTGGCGCTGTTCGTTTTCACGAACTTCGTTGCGTGTTTTCAAACATCCAGTCAGGAACAAAGTCGTCGCCGCCAGGGCGATCACGATTCTCATAGAACATCTCCAGTTCTTTGACGGATCAAACGGGCGGAGTTTTCCGCTTTTTCAGCGGCCAGCCGCGCTCGGATGAACTGTTCTTTGGCTTTAGAGTAGTCTCGGTCTTCAAAGTAGATGCGGCCCTTGCGATAAGCTTCCTCCGCCTGATGCCAGTATCCGGGGGAATGGCGGGCCGCTTGAACAGAACGAGCCGCATCCAAGGCGGCCCGTGCGAGAGAATAATCCTCAACAGGCGCGGGTACTGTTTGGCAACTGACGATCACCGTGAAAAGCAGAACTCCGATGAAAAGTCTTTGTACTTTCACTCCGCACCTTTCTTAACGATTACTGAGCGGGAACGAAGTTCGCGCGACGGTTTTTCGCCCACGCTGCTTCAGTGTCACCCATCTCGATTGGTTTTTCTTTACCGTAGCTGATCACGCTCAAACGATCTGCAGGGATGCCCAAGCTGATCATGTACGCTTTCACAGCGTTCGCGCGTCTTTCACCCAATGCCACGTTGTACTCGATGGTGCCGCGAGAGTCACAGTGACCTTCGATTTGCACTTTCACGCCAGGGTGAGATTTCATCCACTCGACGTTCTTAGCTACGTCTTTTTTCGCGGAAGAATCGAGGTTGGATTTGTCGTAACCGAAGTGAACAGTGACCAAACCGTCGATTTTGCCGGAGTCCGAACCCATTGGGTCGAAGCTCAAAGGAGAAGAATCAATAGCCGTAGACTGACCGCCGGTGGGCATAGTCTCAATGGATTGATCCGATTGAGTTTGTTTTCCTTTACAACCAGCTACCAAAGCGCAGGCAACAAGACCTAGAGCCAATTTACGAACCATGATGTCCTCCTATGAAGTTCCTATAGTTATCATTAACAAATAAAAACTTTAATTTATAGCAGCTCATTGTCAAACCTTAGATTACCGAAATTCATCTTCGAGTTCGGGAAAAAAGACGAAGCAACGCAGCGGATGGAGTTCCGATTGCAGTTGCTGTGCTGAAGAGCTAGGACTCAACTATGCATAAACAACTCTGGCATTTGCTCGTAATCGTCACTCTTTGGCTCTCTCTTCCCGCACGCGCGCAACTCGAAGTTCCTCCTCAGTTGGAATGGAAAACTCTCACCACTCCGCACTTTCAAATTATTTTTAATGCCAGGCAGCAGGACCTTGGTCTGCTTTACGCTGAAAAGTTGGAGCGAGCTTATTATGAACTGCGCTCCTACTTTCACTCCGCGCCTGAAACGACTGTGGTGATTATAAACGACAAAACCGACGTGACAAATGGGTATGCGACTCGCATTCCTTATCCTCACATTATGGCTTACCCTGTTTTGCCCGGTCCCGAAGAGAGTCTGGCGGACACCGGAGATTGGGCTTTCGAGCTGCTGGCGCACGAATACACTCACATTCTCAATTTTGAACCGGCCAACGGAATCATGCAGCCTTTGCGTTCCATTTTTGGAACGATCATCGCTCCGAACATTCTTCTCCCCAACTGGTGGAAGGAAGGTTTGGCGGTGGAAATGGAAACCCGCTTAGGCAATCACGGCCGTTTGCGCTCCTACTATCAAGACGCCACCATTCGCGCCATGGTGGAGGATGAAACTTTCTTTTCTTTTGATATCGCACAGGCCAACGAAATCATCCCGACATGGCCTGAAGGCATGCGCCCTTATCTTTTCGGTTCTTTGATGTGGAGTCAGATGCTGTCTGAAAAAGGGCCCACTTTGCCAGGCCAACTGAATGAACGACATGGCGGCCGCGTTCCTTATTTTATCGAAGAGCCGGCGCGGGAATATCTCGGCTACAGCTACCCTTCCCAATACGCAAAGATGATGCAAGAAACCGCTTTGCGCGCGCAGGTGCAGATGAAAACTCTGCGCGAAGAAGCCGTCACTCCGGTCACAATTCCGCGCAATTCCTTTACTTCCGTCAGCGCGCCGGCGATTTCCCCCAATGGCAAGCACTTGGCCGTGGTCACCGAAGACGATTCGAATTCACGCTCGGTGAAAATGATCACCAAAGAAAACGACAAGCAAAGCTTCCTTGATGCCAAAGCCGCCGACACCATTGAAAAATTCAATGAGGCTTTTGAAATCACAACTCCTAAAGACGGACCGCCGACGGGAAGCATTCAGCGTGTGAGCTGGTTCCCGGATTCACAAAAAATCGTCTACGATAAAATCGATTACGCCAACCGCATCGAGCGCTTTTCTGATCTGTACACTTATGAACTGGGCGCCAAAAAAACCGTGCGACTGACGAAAGGTTTGCGCGCGCGGGAGCCTTCCGTGTCCCCTTCCGGCGAAAAAATCGCCTTTGTAAAGCTCGAAGGAGGCAAAACCCATTTGGGTCTTTTGGCTTTGCAAGAGGTCAAGAAGCCGGAAGATGCCGAAGCTCATCACACGGTCCTTTTTTCCGGCGCTTTGCAAGAGCGCATTTCCTATCCACTATTTTACGATAACGACACGGTTCTTTTTTCTTTACGAAAGAGCGATGGCAGCGAGCAGCTGCACCGTCTGCAAATTTCTACGAAGCAAGTAGATGTGCTTTTCCCGGATTATCCCGCCGTGCGTTTTGCTAAGAACACCAGCGAAGGTTTGATCTTCGCTTCGGGAAAAAACGGCGTTTTAAATCTTTATCTTGCCAGTGCCGATCTGAAATCGGCGCGTCCTGTGACACACACTTTGACGGCGTTTTTTACCGGCGACATCGATCCGATTTCCAAAGAAATGTATGCGACCTACATGACTTCGCAAGGTTTGAAAGTCGCAGCGGTTATGCCGAAAGATTGGAAGACGGTGCCTGCTGAATTGCCGGTGGTGTCGCCATTGATGGCGGATCGCTATCCTCAGCGTGGGCCTGATGCGAAAGCTGATGAAGCGGTGAAATCCGCTATGGCTCAAGCGCAAATGGAAGACTATTCGCCGTATGGTTATCTGTTGCCGCGCTATTGGTTGCCGTTTATTTCCGGCTCTACTTCGGAAACAGGCGTGGTTTTCTCAGCGCAAACGTCCGGCTTTGATCCGCTGAAAAAACACGCCTACACTTTGCTCGGTTCCTGGGATACGGGACTTAATCGCGGCAGTATTGAAGGCACTTACTTGAATCAAGTGACGTCGTTGCCTTTTGCCGCCATCGCATTTAAGCGCAGCTCTTATTTAGGCACAACATCTAATGAAGTGAATGATTATGGCGCGGCTTTGGCGGCGTTGCCGGATATGTTTTGGATGTCGCGCTACGCTTCTTTGCAAGTGGGATGGCAATATCTCGAACGTTCCACCGTTTCTACGGAAACAAAGCGCACCGGGCCTTTTACTTTGTTTAATTACGCCAACTACTCCAAATCCGGTGCGCAGATTTCGCCTGAGTCCGGCGGCGGAGGCTACCTCGGCGCTTACAACTATATTCAGCAAGACGGTTACTTGCACCATTCGCAGTTTTTAGCCGGCGGAGAGATTTATCTTTCTTCGTTCCTGCCTCGCCATCACGCTGTCATGCTTCGAACCAACGGCGTTTACACTCCCGAAAAGATTTCTTCTATTTATGGTGTAGCGATCGAACCTTTTGTGTTTATTCCTGACAGTCCTTTGCCTCAGTACATCGTGCGTGGTTATAAGCGCGGGCAGATTTACGGGCGCAACCTTGTGACTGTGAATGCGGAGTATCGTTTTCCTGTGACCGATCTTTACCGCGGCTGGGGCACCGATCCGCTTTTCTTGCGCCGGGTTTCCGCCGCTGTGGTTGCTGATGGCGTTGCCGCGGACGGTGTTTTTATTAATGACAGGGACCTTATCGCTGAAGGCATTAATATGAAGCGCTCTTTCTGGAGTGCTGGCCTTGAAGCCAAACTAGACACGACCCTCGGGTACGTTATTCCGGTGAGTGTGGTCCTGGGCTACTACGTGGCTTTCAATGCTCCTCACGGAACTGAGGGCGCCTTTGGTACCACATTACAGATCGTCGGCTTTTAACCTTTCTTTTCCGGGCGAGGGTCCTATCAATGAGTGCTGAAAAGCCCATCGCCCGCCGGAAGTCCCCCTCCTTAGGGCGATGGGGATTCCCCCTTTCGCGCTGAGCCAAACTAACCCATCTTGACAAAGAGTGAGGCCCTCGAAATTATTGAAGATATCGACAACTAGCGGCGAGGATGTCGCGTTACGCTGTCACCTGGAGGGGTTCATGGAAAAAATCAGCTGGATTAAAGAACTTGTGAAGGCTGAACAACAGATGGAAGAGTCCGGACTCGTGGACATGAGTTTCGGCTTTGATTCAGAAAAAATCCTGATCAACGAAACCATTCAATTCCTGCTAGAGTTAAAAACGGAGTTTGTCGACGCTTCGACTTCTTTTAACGAGCTGAAGCCTTCCGCTCTGGGCCGCATTAAAATCTACGGTATCGCAAAAACCCACGCGGATTTCATGCTGTTCCGTAACGGCTTTAAAATGATCTTCTCTTTGAAAGCGCCCGGCCAAATCAGCGTGCGCTTTAACTTCATCGGCACAAACTATATCCCCACTCCGGGCTCCACAGAGGTGCAGCAAACAGCCACCAATGTGATGGACGAGCACATCGTCGAAGCCAAATGGGGCGCATTCGGCGAGCTTATCTGGACATACCAAGGGCTCCCCGTAAAGCTCGAATACATGGTCCGCCACTACCTGACCTTGTTCATCAAAGAAAGTTCTAAATAAGCAAAAAGCCCCGGCAAACCCGGGGTTTTTTTATTCCGTTCGGGCGAACAGCATAAAGTTTTGACAGCTTTGGTTTTATTTCAATCGGTGTGCTTTTCGCCGATCTACGGCTAAGCCTTCAGTTATAAAAAAGGGCTATGCGTGGGATGGTTTCTTTCTTATTAGCCTTGATTTTGGCGCTGCCTGTGAGAGCAGCCTCTCCCGCAGTTTTTGATGATACCAATGAGAGGTTGCAAAGCCTGATCTCTTTTTCACCTCAAGAGCTTTCGGTTTCTGGTCGTGACGTGCTGGTGGCTGTGATTGATTCCGGTGTCAGCTTCAAGGTGCCGGCTTTACGCACGAATCTTGTTCCGGGATGGAATTTTGTTTCTGGTGATGAGCAGATGATTGATTACGACGGTCATGGCACAGCCGTCGCCGGAATTGTTTTAGAGTTGGCGCCGCAAGCTTCACTGCTCCCGTTGGTGGTGGCAAGAAACGGTGGCGCCAGTGTGGAAGCCCTGGTAGGTGCCATAGTCTACGCTCTCAATCATGAAGCCGCGGTGATCAATTTATCCATTGGCGTGACCGAAGAAATTCTTGAAGATGTTTTGCGCGCAGTAGGCCCCGAAGCCTTGCAAAAAAGTCTGCTGGTGATTTCCGCGGGAAATGACAGCCGCAAACTTCCACCTTTTTCCGCCAAGTGGAAAAACGTTATCACCGTGGCGGCCATGTCTTTGGATCTGCCACTGGCGCTCGCTCACTATTCAGCTTACGGCAATGGCGTTGATATCGCAGCTCCGTCCGGCGTTGCTGGCGACGGCATTGCCACATGGACGCCGCAAAACACCCGCCGTCTTTTCAACGGCACTTCCGGCGCAGCTCCGGTCGTCGCTGGGGCCGCCGCTCTGTTAAAGGAAAAATATCCCAATGCGGATGGGGCCTCGCTCAAGCAAAAACTGCTGAATTATTCCTGCCGCTCTCACAACATCAAAGTAAAAAACGGCCGTGTCTTAAATATAGAATCTTTATTAAAAGAGAATGCTCACTGCATGTACGAGGCGCTTCCGCAAGGGCCTTTGGATCCTTTATCCGAGGATTTTAAGTCCCGTCCTTAGTCCTAAGCTGCAAACCTAGAACGTCCCAGAGATTTTTCGAATTCTAAGTTACAAGAGTTCGCGGACAATCTTGATCAATATCAAAATAATCACAAGAATCTGCTTAATAATTTTTAAAAAACGCCGAAATGAACTGTAGAAGTTGTATTTCATTTCGGACCTCCTTCCGGATATTCGGAGGGAGGATCCATCCACAAACGGCCCCTGCGGAAGCAAGAGCCGTTTTTGCATTTTTGGGACCGAGCTAAATCACGCGTTTAAAGTGCGGACCATCGGGAGAGAAAATTTCAAACCGGAGGGGATGAACGGAATGCACCTGCAAACGCACAGGCTCGCCCTTTTTTAAGCGCCTTCCGGTGTAATTGGAAATAAGCAGGAGTTCACCTTGGAAATTGCACAGAACTTCTTGCGCGGAAGCGGCTTCCTCCACGACGGCGTGGAGGATTTGGCCTTTTTCAAGAGATCGCAAGAACTCTCTTGAAGCCACGGAAATCAACCCAGATCTTTCGCAAGATCAATGCGACGGAACTCAACAGGACGGATCACAGCTTCTTTATTGCTGTTCACAGGCTTGCTTGTGACAGGTGCTGCCGTCGGAGCCGCCGGTGTCGGTTTTTCACCGAGGAAATTCTGCGCGATATTTTGAGTCACGTTGAACAGAGCGGAAATATTATTCGCCGTTTGTTGAGCGGCTTCCTCTTTTTCTTTCACTTCCTGACATGCGGCTTTGAAAGCATCGCCCAGTCTTTTCAAAGCTTCCTGGTCGGCCTTAGGCACTTCGAAAGCGGCACTGAGATCCTGAGGTGCCTCCTTCTGCAGTGGAGTCATAAAAGAAATATCATCAACATCACTGAGGCTTGATTCCGCCACAGCGGCTTCTTCCTGCGCCCATTCCGGCAGGCTTTCTTCACAGAACATCAGCTGATCACGGTTCACTTTGGCGATAAACTCGATTTCACCGATGGACAAATCCACTTGGCGCGCGATCTCTTCGACGCTGACGCCTTGGTGCGCGAGGCGCGCGGCCTTCACGTACTTAATGGTATTCTGGCGCTCAAGAATTTCCGTGTGCGGAATGCGGTCTTGGAAGATTTTTGCAACCTCAAGACTCTTTTGCATGCTCTGCTCGATTTTCGCGAGCTGTTTATCCGAAGCTTGAATTTTATTTTGGATGTCTTTCACCTTGGATTCCAAAAGTGCGGTGAGCTGTTGCACTTGAGTTTCCGTACGGTCGGAAAGATCTTCGAGAACGGCGATCTTGCTTTGCAAAAGCTGCAAACCTTTGCTCAGTCTTGGATCGTCTTTGGGAGGACGGTTCAAGCGAATCCATAATCCTACAACGCCCGCCAATAAAATCAGATTCACCAGTATTTGCAGTAAGAACCAAAAGCTCACCCGGCCTCCTCGCCTAACATGATTTAATTCTAAACTTGCGGCCGAACGTCTCACAATAAGACCTAGGTCCAAAACCGGAGAAATGCACAAAAACAGCGGGTGTACCAAAACAGGACTGGACCGTGATCCGCTTTGGTACACAAAAACCGGTGTGTTACTATTCAGTAAAGGGGTGTGGAGTATGTTTTTTGCGCAAATTCAGAAGAGGTCTTGGGCATCTCTGTCGTTAGTACTGTTGTTATCAGCGTGTGGCCCGGTGAAGTTTTCCGCCTCTTCCGAAAGCACGCAGGACGATCCCAATGTTATTCCCACACCAACTCCCACGGTTACTCCCGATTCTTTGCGCAATGTTCACTACAACAATACTGTCGCGGCGACCGACAACAAGCTTGATATCGTTCTTGTGATCGACGATTCCAACTCCATGCTTACGGACAACCGTAAACTGGCGGCGCGCCTTTCTGGTTTTGTAAGCAAGCTGCAAAGCTCGAATATCGACTGGCAGATGTGTGCGACTGTCACGCGCGCCGTGAAGATGTCCGACGACAGCTATGCCTGGGGCGCATCTTTCTACTGGCAAAGAAATGCTTCTTCTCCTTCCTCGGCATTGGGTATTGTTCTGAAAAAAGGAACTTCAGATCTCCCCACCATTTTCTCTAACACCATCGAGTACATTGGCGCCGGCTGGCAGAACTCTGATGATGAACGCGCGATCAAAGCGGCTTATCGCCATGTTTACAACGGCGAGCCTAGTTATCAATATGCGAGCGGCTGCTACCGCAACGATTCCGCCGTGGCCTTCATTATCATTTCTGACGAAGACGAGCGCAGTATCGGCGGAGACGCTTCTCAACAAGTTTATTCTGGCGAATTAAAGCCTTTGGAAGAAGAAGACAAACCCGATGTTTTTGTCGCTTACGTGAAACAAATCCTCGGCGCGAGCCGCCGTTTCACTGTGAACTCCATCATCGTGAAGCCCGGCGATTCCGCGTGTAAGGCATCACAAGATGCCGGTGGCGCGAAATCTCACTACGGATTTAAATACGCCGAGCTTTCCAATCTCACCGGCGGTGGTATCGGAAGTATCTGTGACAGCGATTATTCCGCGAATATGAATTTATTCTTTGACCGTATCCAGGATTCACTCAGCTCTATTCCGCTGGAGTGTGCTCCTTACAACGGCAATATCACCGTGACGATCACCCCCAGCATCGGGCCGGTGCAATCACGCGTGGAAGGTATGAATCTGGTGTTTGATACGCCGGTTCCGGCAGGTCACACGATCGATGCGACTTATCAGTGCGTCGACCGTGGTCCGAGTTCTGTGGCGAAGGCGACTCCGCTGGTTGAACAAGGGTTCTTTGCCCGCATTATCGCCTTCTTTAAAAATCTATTCTAAAAACTATTGGAAGAATCCATAAGACTGACGAGGTGCAATCTCATGGATTTGTCCGTCCACCGCTGTCGGTAACGCTTTCACGTTGCCGCCATCGATTTGATAAAGCTTACCGTCATTGGAAAGACCGACAAGCATATTGCCGACTTTGTGCACACGTTTGAAGTCCATCGGCAGTTTCACAGAAGACAAACGCAAGAACGGACGGAAGCTTTCGTTGCAACCCAGTTCATAGATTGCGCCTTCCGCTGTCGCCAAATGAATGGTGCGTGCAGCGCGATCATAACCGTTCAAGTACAACAAGCCTGTCGCCGTGTGGCCGCTGTTCAAGGACAAATCGTTGCTCGAAGCCGCGCGTGGATCGCAAGCAAACTGCACGCGGTTGGCGTACACTTTTGCGCTCCATTGAGCTGCGATGTGCAGGTCTTTCAACTCCGCTCTTTGCGCTGGAGTTTGGCCGTTGTATTCCATCGCCGCATCACCGGCACTTTGCACGATATCGCCTTCATTTTTCGTGAAAACGTATTTCGCCGGCAAAGACTTGTCTTCCGGGAAAAGAATCAAGTGCTGCGCGCGCGGAACCAGATGTCCCAAAGAAGGCACATGGCCGAGTGTTTCCACACGGTTGCTCTTGGTTACGTCCAACAAATAGAAATCCTGGGAATCGGTCATCAAAAGAAGTTTTTCTTCACGGTCAACACGCACCGGAGTTTCAAAAGCTTCATCCGCGTATGTCACCGCTGACGCCAAAGAGTAGGCTTTCAAAGCCGGGTGCAGATCCGTCGCGTATTTCGCCAACTGCGCGTAAGTTTCCACAGTCACAGCGTAAGAGCCGCCGTCAGAAATACGTGAGTCGCAAGCGCCGGAAAGACCCTTGCGCGCGCCACGGGAGCAAGTGATGTGAGGATAACCGTCGATGTGACGAGCTTCATGCATAAAGACGCTTGCGCGATCCAAAGCAGAGAAGTTGTCAGTCAACAACATCGGGCACACGTACATTGTGCTGCCGAAACCGTAAACGAAAGCGCCAACGCCTTTCGGGCAGCTGCCTTGCACGTTCATATCGTCAATGCGACCGATAAAGTAATTGTACCAGCTTTGCGCGAAACGGCCGGAGAACAGTTCATCCGCACTGCGCTTCATGTCCGCTTCGAACGCGGTTTTACGCATGAACATGATCGATGCGATCAAGTTCGATGTCTGCGAACCGTCGTAGCAGAATTCTTTTTTCGCGAGATTGCGGAACTGAGTGAAATGAGACGCGATTTCTTGCATCTCCGCCTGTGAAACACACTCCCCTGCATGCGCCACAGACATCAAGCCTGTAAGACTTAAAAACAAAAACAACTTTTTCATAATTTCCCCTCGTTTTATGAAAACAAGGGAATAGTAATCAAAAGTCCCGAAATGGCACCAAAAAAAGACGCGATAATGCGTCCGCACACTAAGAATCCGGGTTATTCCGCCAATTGACGGTAGCTCTTTTCAGCGTATTCCCGCAAAGAGGGGTCGGAAATCTTAGCAATGGTCTGCGACAATTCGTTCCGTAATGCAGGGTTGGAACGAGCACGCTCAATAAGCGCATCAATAGCCATACGGCGAATGGACTTTTCTTGAGCCGCCAAGGTCTCTTCCGGAGAGTGAACGGGATGTTCGCCTGCCATCGCCAAAGGAGCCTGCACCATGTCACTTAAAGCGGCATCAGACTGCGGGGCGAGAGTCAAAAGATAAGCGGCAAGAATACGTTCGTTGGCGGGATTTTTGAAATCCAAGGTTTTATTTTCAAGGAAGCGCACGTCCGCTGTCGTAAGCCGGGCCGCCGTTTGTTTTAATTCGCTTTCCTTATTTTTCTGATTGGTGGGCTGATCGAGGTTTTTCGCCTCTCCGTTAAACCACGTCACAAATGCGGGGGTTGGAGCGGAGGCTTCTGTTACTGATTCCTGAACCGCATTTCCACTGGAGGAATTCGGCGCGCTCAAAGTCGCTCCCGCAGTCACGGAAGATGACGGCGCAGAAAACGGATTCCACGAAGCAGCCGAACCGCCGTCCCCTTTTTCCTTACGCAAGGCTAAAAAAGCTCCGATCACTACTAAAACTGCAAGCAAATAAAGACGTTTGTTTTTCACGCAAGCTGCCCGACGAAATCTTTCATGCGCACCACCGCGCGTTTGAGCGTGTCTTCTGAAACCGCAAAGCTCAGACGCATGAACCCTTCGGTTCCGCACTCCGCTCCCGGCACAGTCGCAACAAAGAATTTTTCTAAAAGCACGTCACAGAAATCTTTCGACGTGCGAATCACGCGATCCTGATAGGTTTTTCCCAAGTATGATTTAATGTCCACCCAGAAATAAAAAGCCCCCTGAGGCTCCGCCACTTTAAAGCCCGGCACAGTGGATAGCTCTTTCATGCCGGATTCTTTGCGCGCAATCAAAGTTTGCACGACTTGCATGATATCAGCTTCGCTTGTTTTCAAACCCGCAAGCAGAGCGTGTTGAGAAATGCTTGAAGGAGATCCCGTCGACTGACTTTGATAATCCGCCATCGCGGTGATCAGTCGTTCCGGCCCGGCGGCCCAGCCGATGCGCCATCCGGTCATAGAGTACGCCTTGGAACCTCCGTTCACTATCACCGTACGGTCACGCAGCTCGGGTGCTACCTGTAAAATGTGCGGAGCGATTTTGCTGCCATCGAAAACAAGGCGGTTGTAAATATCATCGGAAATGATCGCCACTTGCGGATGTTTTTTTAGAACTTCGGCCAAGCCTTGAAGCTCTTCCGCGGAATACTGCAAACCGGTTGGATTGCTCGGAGAGCAGAACAAAAATGCGCGCGTTTTCGCATTGATCGCTCTTTCCAACAAAGCCGGTGTCATTTTGAAGTTTTCCGTCTCACCGCACTCGACAATATGTGGAATACCGTCAGCCAGTTCAATCATTGTAGGATAGCTGACCCAGTACGGAGTGGCGACAATCACTTCATCCCCAGGTGAGCACAACATCTGCAAGGCTGCAAAGATGATGTACTTCGCACCGGAAGCCACCGTGATTTCTTTGGGTGTGTAATCGAAACCCAATTCGCTTTTGATTTTTTCAGAAATGGCTTTGCGCAATTCCACGGTGCCGTTGGCCGGCGTGTACTTGGTGATGCCTTTTTGAATCGCCTCGATGCCTGCTTCCGAAGGGGCTTTGAACGTCGGCCAATCCGGCTCACCTACCGTGAGAGAAATCACATCATGACCTTGCGCCGCCAATTCCCGCGCTTTCGCCACCAGGAAAAGAGTCGGAGACGTTTTCAGATTTTGCGCCCTTTTGGAAAGTTGAATCGTCAAAGGCCACTCCTTATTTTTTAAGCTTTTCTTCCAAAGCCTCAATCACGCATTCAGGAACAAGATCCTTCAAAGAACCACCATTGATCGCAAGCTCTTTTACGCCGCGAGAAGAGATGTAGTAATACTCCGGGCTGGCAAAGACCAGTAGAGTTTCAATCTCCGGTGCGATTTTGCGGTTCATATTGGCCATGGTCATTTCATATTCGAAATCCACCACCGCACGCAGTCCGCGCACAATGACTTGTGAGCGCGCTTTCTTCATGTACTCCACCGTAAGACCATCAAAAATGTCAACTTTCACATTTTTAAGGTGAGACAAGGAACGCTCGATCAAAGATTTGCGCTCCTCGGCGGAAAACATGGACTGCTTTTGTGAAGATTGCGCGACCAACACAATGACTTGATCGTAAAGACGGGCAATGCGGTTGATAATGTCCACGTGGCCCATGGTAATGGGGTCAAAGCTTCCCGGATACACTGCAATCTTACTCATGGTCTTCCTCTTTGGATAGCGCCCTTTCGTGGCAGAACATGTTGAGATATTTATCGCCGTAATCTTTCTGATTGTAACGCACTAAAGAGCCATAACGCTCTTCCATACGTTCTTTTTTCTGCGATTCAATGGCCATGATGGTGTGCGTTCCAAACGCCGCACTTTCGCTGGCCGCTTGCATCACGTCGTGAGCCATTTTTTCTGTAAATGGCGGATCCGCAAGAATAATATCGAAAGGCTCGCCCTTATAGGATCTCAGGAAGGCAATGACTTCCATATTGATGATCTTGTACTGATCCGGCGGTACTTTAAGTTTTTCAAGATTTTGTCGTGTGATGGACAAAGACTTGGGATTGTTTTCTACGAAAGTGCAAAAGCCCGCGTCACGGGACAAGGCTTCGATACCCAAGTTTCCGGTGCCGCAGAACAGGTCAACGACCTGCGCCCCTTCCAACTCAAACTGAATTTTATTAAAAAGCGTTTCCTTCACGCGGTCCGTGGTCGGACGGATGTGATCCGCCTTAAATGAAACAAGCTGATGACCACGGTATTTCCCTGAGATGATTCTCATGACAATAAATCCTCAGCCATTTTGACAATGGCAAAAATATCTTCAAAGGGCTTTGGCACGAAAAGATCCGCACCCATTTGCTGGGCTGTTTGCATATTGTGTTCTCCGGAAAAAGCCGACATCAAAATCACTTTGGCTTTGCTGTCAGAACCGACCTCTTTGAGCACTTCAGGACCTGTCAATCCAGGCATCAGCACGTCCAGAAAAACCAAATCTGGCTGCCAGGTTTTCCAGACTTGCAAACCTTCGGTGCCATCCACCGCTTCCATCACTTCAAAACCTTTGCCTTTTAAAGCACGGCCCAGCGAGCGGCGCACCAAAACTTCATCGTCGACGATCAGAACTTTCAAAATCTACTCCGGATGTTTTTCTGGAAGCACGATTGTAAAGCAACTGCCGTGCGGTTTTACGTTGTGAAACCGGATCGTGCCGCCAAACTTTTCAATGATGGACTTAGACATACTTAACCCAAGACCCGTGCCGTGTCCTTCTTTTTTTGTCGTAAAAAACGGCTCGAAAATACGGCGTTCCACTTCGGGAGGAATGCCCGGACCGGTGTCTTCGATTTCAATAAGGACAGAGCCTTGATCCTTTCTGGTTGTCACCGTCAAACGCCCCGGCTCTTTCATCGCCTGACACGCGTTATTGATAAGATTGAAAACCACCTGTTGCAAAAGATGCGGCTCTACAAAGATATGCGTGCCGAGAGTTTCCAGATGCACTTCCAAACGATGCAGGCGTAACGCTGATTTCAACATCGGCAGCGTGCGCTCAATCACCTCATCCGCGGTGATATACTCAGAAGGCTGATCCTCGCCTTTGGAAAAATCGAGAAGATTTTTGATGATCCGCTGCGAGCGTGCCGTCGCTTTCTCAATTTCTTTAAGGTCCGCGTAGAGATTTCCGTCCTTTGGAGCTTCATGCAAGAGAACTTGCGTGAGCGATCGCAAACCGGTCAGTGGATTGTTGAGCTCATGGGCGATATTTCCCGCAAGCATTCCAATCGCACCCATCTTTTCACTTTGCAACATACGCAAATAAAGCTCACGGGCTTGGGTGATATCCACATACTGATTCACAACATTGGTGGGACGGCTGTCATGCTCCAGCAAGACCGGATAACTGTGCACTTGATAAATACGGCCGTCGACTTGGATCTGCCCGTTTTGAGGTTGGCCTTCTTTCAGAGCTTGCGGCACAGGACATCCCTCACACGGTGCTTTTCGGCGCGCAAAGCTTTCATAACAGCGGTGCTGCAGAAACTTTTCCGTGAACTTTCGGTTGGAGCGCACCACATTGTAATCCACATCGACAATCGCAATCGGATCGCGCATACCGTCGAAAGTTTTTTCCCAGCGATAGGAAAAAATCGAAAGCTGGTTTTCCAAAAGCACGCGGTCCAAGGCCATGCTGAGAGGACGCATACGGTCGCTCATAAAATCAATGAACGGTCCCATTTCTTTGTCTGAGAGCGAGTTTTCGATACACAAAATCGCTTCGCCCTCGCCGCCGACAAAATGGCTGGTCAAACGCAATTCCAAAGGAACCACGTAGGCCTTGATAAAAGGACGACCGAAATGATTGGCAAAATGACGGATCAGTTCCGCACTGGGTACTTGCGCGCTTTTAGGAAATTCAAAATGATTCAAAGTTTCAGTCTGTGTAAAATGTCCCAGTTGAAAACTCAGGAAGAAAGTTTTTCCACCGCCCAAGCGGAACGCCAGCACCGGATCACCCATTTTGTGAAACTTGCGCAGTTCTTTGCGCAAAATTCCCAGGATGTCTTCAAAAGAAGTTTGGCTGGCGAGGTCCTTGATAAAACGAATCAGCTGCCGCTCACGGTTGAGCTTTTCGCTTTCTTCACGGTGGGACATTTCAATGTACTGCGTGCGTTCTTCGACCATGCCTTCCAAGGAATGGGTCAAAGCCTCGAGTTGTTTATTTTGATAAGAGGACTCGCGCAAGAGCAAAGAACGCGACAGGTACATGGAATGTTTTTGCAAAGCGCTTTCGAGCTGCGCCCATACTTCTCTTTCGCTCAACGGCCAGCGCATAAAACGAAAAACTTGGGCTTTATTGATACCCTCACGCACTTCCTGCTCGCTCAAATCTTCCGCGATAAGAATTCGTGGTGCGATCGGCTGATAAAGGCGGGCTTGGACCAGAAACTCCAATGCCTCAGGACCCGCGACATCCTGGACCAAGATCGAGGAAAACTTGCGGGTTTTTAAAAGCGCCAAAGCCTCCGCGCAGGAGGCCTTGAAAATAATTTCCACTTCTCTTTTTTGGAACGGGAAAAAATGCGGGAGTCTAATTTGCGATACGCTTCCGACCCAAAGAATTGGATCCAGCTTGTTCGGTATCGAAATAAGGCCCTGTGTATTCCCCATGAAGAGATTTCTCCAACACCTGCAAGTGTTCACGCCACATCTGCAGGACATTGTTCAAATCATACTCCAGGACATCCGCCAAAAGAACAAAATCCTTGTTTTCCAGTGCGCGCAAAGCTTCCAGAACAGTTTTCTTACTCTCTTCCTCTGCTTTGACCCAGTCGTAAGGACCGGAGAACTGGAATTGATCGCCCATAGTCGCTTTCACTGTCATCGCGCTATCAATCAGATACTCGCAGTTCTGGACCAGGTCGTGAATAGATTTAAGCAAACCGTTCAATCCTTGGGCGCGCATACGCTGCGCGAGGTGTTCGGTTTTTTGAATCAATTCCGGCAAAGCTTCAATCCAGCCTTTTAAAACCAGCGCGGTGATATCGCGGGAATTCTCGGTGAGATATTCCAGGGTTTCAATTTGTTCTAAGGGAACGGTTGCAAAACGAGCTTCATCAGCTTCCGCGACCTCCAAACCGTTTACGATGTAACGGCAAACGACTTGATTGGTGGAGCGCAAATCCTGTTCGATATCGCTGAACACTCGGCCCAGCATAATATTCTCACGGTAAAAATCGCGCAGCTCTTGACCGGTCACTTTAAAGCGTTCCATCGTGCACCTCTTCCTCATCCGTAAGGACAGCCTCGCTCGGAATATAGGCCTCAAGATGGCGGGCCCAGCGTTCGTGCACATTCAAAGCTGCGGTACAAATTTCCTCGAGAGAGCCAGGACCGATACGGACCTTTTCCGCTTGGTACCAGCTAACAAGAGGACCCAACTCAGGGATGATTCGGCTAATATTTTGTATAACTTCTTCGGCGCGGTCTAAAAGCGGGCCGATATTCTGTAAACCCTTCTCAGGAATCAAAGAAATCTGTTCGCGGGCGAAGTTATTGATGTCCTGCAATTGCAAGGCACCTTGGATAATTTCGATTTTCTCCGCAACCGGATAAGGGGCTCCGAGATAAAGTGCCTGCACCAGATCCCACTGAAAGCGTTCGCGAACGGTGTCACGGCCTTCATAACTCACAATTCCACCCGTGCGGCTGATAAGCTCGGAAGACATCTGACCTTCAAGCAATAAAGCCACAACTTCTCCCAAGCGCTCGGGAACCAAGTCGGTTTCTTTTTCCAAACGGTAGATAAATCCCAGCGTTGCTTTCGGGCCCGTTTCCCAGTAATTCACATCACCCACACTGATATTCAGCGTTGGCGTGTCCGTCAAAGAAGCGATGTGAATCGGCGCACTGTCACAGCCGATAAGCAATTCCGCTTCTTGAATAATGCCAAAGAGATCGGAAATCTTCGTTTGACCGACGAGATCAATGATACTTGCTTCCGTCACTGCGGCTTTGATTTCATCGGCAAGAACACGCTCATTCGGAGCCCCGATTAAAACGATCGGCATCCCCGCATAGCGTCTGTTGAAATAATTCAACACACGCGCCCATGAAGCGGGCTGCAAAGATTTTTGTTTCTCACTGGCTCCAACGTGCAAGACCAAATAGCAATCAGGCAGGTGGACCGGCGGAGCTTCCGCAGCCGGAGCCGCCCAATCTTCTTGCGTGTATTCGATATTCAGCATGGAAGCAAAAACATCGCTGATATGCACACGATTGGATTTGCCGATACCTACTTGCGCATAGAAGTAGGCGCTCACTTCGTCGGCTAGACACAGAGTGCCGTCATTATAACGAGTGTAACCCATCACTTCACTGCAAAGACCTGTCACTGCGTGAGTGAGATAACTTGAAGCCGGAGAGAAGGTCAGATTGATAATTTTGTCGTAGTTTTCCGCTTGCAAGCTGTCCAGGATAGCATTGAGACGCTGCAAAGAGGCGTCGACATCGGCTTCGGCTTGAATCAAAGGCTCAAGAATATCGCGCACCGGAAGACTGATGTGCTTATCAATCGCAGTCAGTCCCTCCACAGCTCCCTCAAAACGAGGGCGCGTGAGCAGATGAATCTGCGCTTCAGGATGCGTGCGGCGCAAAGCCCGCAACGCCGGCCATGACATATAGATATCGCCTAATCTAGCGAGTTGTATTACCAGAATTTTCATTCGGCACTTGTTCCTTCACGAGTTCTTTTAAAAGCTGCACTCTTTCGGCGTCTTTGTTATAACTCTGCGTTTTCAGGATTTCGTTGTAGGCTTTCTCCAGCCTCTTCAAAGCCGCTGATAGGTAATTGTCCAATTCCTTTTGCATAGTAGACTCCTCCTTCCATGGAGAGTGTTTGCAAATGATGGGTAAACTGTTCACGAATCGACAAGAGTTCTTCCACTTCCTGCAGAGCCGCATGAACCCGATCGTAGATTTGTACCGGTTGGGTAAAGCGAGTCAATAACGCCTCTACGAAAGGCTGGAAGTATCCTGCTTCATCTTGTTTCGACTTTAAAATATCTTGCGCGCAAAGAACGAGCCCGGCAACGTCCGTGGACTGAAAGGTCTTGTGTGTTGCCAAAACTTCACGTGCCGGCAAAGCTTCGCGGGCTTTGGTGAGCCACATACTGTAAAGCTGCGTGCGCGCCTGCCAGACATCTTGCGCACTTTGCAGCGCTTCGCGGTGAGAAGGCTCCACTGCCATCTCGCCGCTATCGAGATAAAGACTCCACACGGCTCTTTCTAAACTGAGCAAGGCATTGCGTTCGGCGATTTTTTCACCGCTGAGTTGGTCCCACACCGCTCCGAACACGCGTTCCATGGAAATGTCTTCGGCGCAAATATGAGTTTTTTGGGAACACGGCTGGGAATGGGAGCACGGAGCGCACGCCACGGCACTTGTCAAAGCCACCGTTCGCGCGGAATAAGCTCCTGTTTTCAAAATATCGCTGCTGCCGATAGCGATTTCGACAATCGGAGTTCCTGTTTGCGCCGCCAAATGCTTAATGCTCGTGTCACCGGTAACCAGCAACGCGGCATTCTGCAAGTGCTTGCGGGCTTCGACAAGATCGCAGATCAAAAGATCTTTCTCTGAAAAAACTTTGAGCAAAGTCTCTTTTTCAAAAGGAGCCCCCAGAATCATGACTTCGTAGTCGACAAGAGAAATTTCAATCGTGCGTTTGAGCTGATGAAAATTCTCGAGACCCCAGTTCTTTTTGGAGTCACTGGTCAAGCACTGGAATAAAACGAGCTTGCTCTTTGCTTTCACCGGCGCGGCCGGCGCTGACTTTACGGGAATAGAGAAAGCTTTACCCAAAAGCTCGACATAGTGAAACAAAGATTTTTGAGTGCCGGAAAAACGGTCATTGAAATAACGCAACCAACGGTTGTGCAATCCCTGGAAACGTCCGTCTTGCTGATACAAGCCTTTTTTTTCTTTGGCGTCCACCGCCCCTATTAAATAGGCGCTCAGTTTATTATGCGTGAAATTCAGCGCTAGATCGTAAGATTCCGCGTTCAATTCGTGGACAAGTTTTTCAAGTTGAGAATAGGACCAGAGAATATTGTAAGAGGCCTCACCGAGACCTTTTTGCAAATTTTCGCGGTCAAAGTGAATGTACTTATCAACAGTGTCACCCAAAATCCGTCGCACATCAGCGAACTGGCGGTTTAAAAGCAGATGAATTTCCGCGTGAGGATGTTTTTCGCGCAGCCCTTGCAGGAGCGGCGCTTGTTGAATGAGATCCCCCAATCGGAGAAGTGACACCACGAGTATTTTCATTATTTCACCAATTCACCGAGAACACGGAAAAGTTGCTTTTTATTTTCCGGCATCACGGAAGCTTCCACCACGGGAAGAACGTCTTTAATGTTCAAAAGATTTTTGGATTGAAAGTACAAAGCTTTGATATTGATACCGAACTCTTCAAAGTGATACTTCACGGATTCCGCCGAGCGGCCTGTAAGATGCGCAAACATCTCTGAAAAGAAATCCACATGCTGACCCCAGCATTCACGGAACGACAGCACAAAAGAGCGCTTATTCAGGATATCCTGGTAGAAATCCGCTTTAAAAATATCCTGCGCGTCTTTAACGACCACGATCTCCACCCGGCCCGCAAGCTCAGGAAATTGAGAGCGAAATACAGGGATCAAAGACTCACGGGATTCCACCACCGTGATAGACAATCCGGGATCCACATCCGCCAAAGCCGCAATATGAAAACCGGAACCCAGACCGACAACTACAACGTGAGACGTCGGCAAAGAACCCAAAGAATAAACCCACTTTAAACCTTCGGCGCGTGGATCACGCAAGGACGCCAAAGGTTCCCCCGCTTCAAATGCAATCAGGGACGATTCGTGATTTTCAGAAAAAGTGATCATGGACATATTAGGCCGCCTTCTGGGATGAAAGAATTCTTTTTTTCAAACCGCGCACTTCCTGGTGATCCGGATTCCACAAAAGAACCCGTTCGATTTCCAGCAAGGCCTTGTCCAAATGACCGGCAGTACAGAAAAGATTGATAAGAACCAGAGACATGTCTTCGTCTTCTTCAACGCAGGACAAATAAGTTTGCAAAGCTTCAATGGCTTTTTGCACTTTTCCATCGCGCAGGCCCCAGTTCGCCGCCAAGTGCACAGCCGTGCGATTTTGAGGATTCACGTCCAGAGCGGTTTCAATGTTGGCCCAAGCAAGATCACTGTCACCGAATTGATTGTGAACCATTGCCAGGCCCACCCACGCTTTATCGTTGTTTGCGTTGATCTCAACTGCTTTGCGGAAACAATAGAGGGATTTATCAAAATCATTGCGCTGAACTTCCAAGGTACCGAAATTCACCAAAAGAACATCGGACTGGGAATTCATTGTGTAAGCTTTATTGTAGTACTCTTCGGCACCGTCAAAGTCTCCCTGACGCACGAAGATGTTTCCCATATTTTTATACACTTCAAAAAGATTTTCGTTTTCTTCAGTGAGAACAGAAAGAGCTTCGTAGTATTTATCCAAAGCTTCCTGGTCGCGGCCGATTTTATATAACGCCGTGGCATAGCGGAAGAGACTCTCGAAACCGTAATCAATGCGCGCCAGGGTTTTGCGCACGAGCAATGCTTCGTCGGCTTTTTTTACATTTTCCAGGCAGTTTGCCAGCACATTGAGAGTCACCGGATTTTTCGAATCGATATTGCTGGCTTGGCGAAGCAAGTTCAAAGCTAAGGAATACTCCTTATGCTTCATCAGCACTTGCGCATGCTTAATATAAGACGCGGCTTTCGGATCAAGAATGACGGTTTCACTGTGGCGCTCTGATTCAAGCTCAAAATCAACGATGGCTTGTTGTGGATCAAAATAGATTTTTCCGGCGCCTTCAGGCTGTGGTGTTTCACTAGACTTTTGAACGAACTGATTTTCCAACATCGGCGTTTGTCTCCTCGAGAAATGAGATGAGCAACACGGATGCCAAAGGGTCTTTGAGAGTTTTATTGAATCTGAGGCAAGTTCAGCCAGGAGTTTGACTCTTTCACTGAACCCGCCGTCATGTTTTTGTCAGGAATTTTTTGCCTAGACCTCTTCATCCAGACGCTGCTGGAAAGTCTTGGTCTTGTAGCCGCCCACAGCTTTACGCGTGCGGCGCACTTCCTGAAGTTCTTTGATGATGGAATTCTTCGCAGCTTCAATGCACGCCAGGACCTGGATGTCCTGTTCAATGATGCGGGCGACGTATTCATCTTTAATAGCGAGGGCTTCTTTCACTTCACGACGTTCCTGTTCGGTGATGCCGTTTTCCTGGGCGGCTTCATCCTGGGCTCTTTCGATTTGCGCATCGACGTATTTCAACACGTCGAGGATTCTTTCACGGGTTTGATAGAAGTGTTCAAGATTGTCGAACTGCCCTTGGGCGAAGTTCGTCAACTCCACTTCATTCAAAGCGTAAAACTTTTCGAGGTAATGATTCTTTTCGTTCAACAACGCGATAATTCTTTTCATGTCCCCTCCGTGATGAATTAGCCCGCTTTTTTATCCGAGTTGTCAGATTCTTTTTTCAGTTTCTCCACCGCCTGCACCCAGCCATCATAGAGGGTTTGCAGAAGTTTCAAGTTGGCGCGCAACGGCTCCGGATCGCCGGAGATATTGGCTTTCGTGTATTGCTCCATCATGAACATGTAGAGCTGCTCGAGCTGTTTGGCGATATCGCCGCCCACCTTGTGATCGAGCGTATTATTGAGTTCCATAATGATGTCAAAGGCACGGCCGATATTCATTCCGCGGTCCGCGATCTTTTTTTCCTCCGCCGCTTTGATCGCGAGCTTCGTGAATTTAATGGCGCCTTCGTAGAGCATGAGCAGAATCTTTTCCCGGCTCGCGCTTTGCACCGATGTGGTTTTATATTTCTGGTACGCATTCTTGTTCATAGTCCCTCACTACATCCTTCAACGTAAAAATTCTTAAGCCGGTTTCGCCATCGCGGCGACACGCGCCTGCTGAGCGTTCAGATCCGACATCTTCTGCTCTAGGTCCGCGAATTTCTTGCGCAAGCTTTCTTCTTTTCTCTCCAACTGACGTTCTTTGTTTTCGATCCGGGTGTTGGCCTGGTTGATCTTGTCTTGCAAACCTTTCTTACGGTTGGCGATGGTCCCGAACTGACCGTTCACAAGATTGCCGATTTCCCTTTTTAACGTCGAAACAAAGCCCGTACTGAAACCATCCCCGCGGAAGAAAGCCGCCACACCTTGAGGATTGGCGTTCAACACCTTATTGAACTTATCCTGGTTAAAATTCAAAGTTCCGTTTCTATTAAACTCAATTCCCAATTCACCGATACGGCGGATGGGAGTTTCCACGCCAAGTTGCGGATTAAGAACGATTCGGCGCAGGCTGTTTTCCACCGTGCGCAACATTCCGTCGCCGCCCAAGGGGCCTAAGCGCGGATTCTTACCGTCACTCCCCTGGATCTTGCTCTGCTTCTGGATAAACTCCAGAGCCGCATTGTAGGCATCAACAAAGCTTTTGATCTTGCCGCTGATGACCTCTAAGTTTTCTTTCACGCTCATGCGGATCTCACGCCCCGGAGCCGCCGCTTTCAGATCCAACGTCACACCCGGAATCAAATCCGTGGACTTATTATCCGGAAGCTCAATTTCAAACCCGTTAATTTTGACCTTCGCGTTTTTCGCTTCACGCGACTGCTCGAAGTACATGTCCTGGTCGCCGTCCAAAAGATAAATCTTTGGAAACGTCACCTGGTTGTCGTCCCCGGCGGACAAACCCGACACCATCAAACGGAAAGGATTTTCTTTATCCTTACGGTCTTCAATCACCTGCGCCGTGAGCCCCACCCCCGCAGAGTTGATTTGTTTAGCCACGCCTTCCAAAGTGGAATTCGCGCCATTGATGTAAACTTCTTTCGTACCGTCGGGAGTTTCAAACTTGATGTACCCGACACCGATCTGCGTTTCATTCTTGTCCGGAAAACCGTTGGAAAGTGCGCCGGGCTTTTGCGCCAGCTGCACCACCTCCATCGCATAATCTCCCGGCACTGCACTTTGCGGATCCACTTGGCCGTCGATCACATTCGTGTCGCCACTGATGAATTTCTTATCCGCAAATCCGCGTGTGGAAGTAAGCTCGCTCAAGTTCTTGGTGATATCGTTCACCTTGCCCTCAAGTTCTGACACGAGCTTAAGCTTGTCTTCCTCTTGAGTTTTCTTAGCTTCCATTTGCTTAACAGGAATTCGCTCAGCATCCATCAGCTGATCGACGATATTCGGTGGTAGCCCGGAGGCCATGCCTGTAATTCGAATTCCTGCCATGAATTCATTGTGTCAAAATGAAGCGCCGACCGTGAGTCAATTAAATGTCTCCCGAAAGGGCCAGGGGTGCGGCTTTCAAAGCTCAGCTGCGTTTAAAGCGGCAGGAATTTTGACATAAGAGGTTTTCTCTGGACGTCTATCTAGGCAGCAAATGCTTCTGGAACACAGGAAAAAATAAAATCAGGCCGAGCGCTTGAGCAACTGGCCGCGCGGAGAGTTGTCCGTCGGAAGAGTCCACAACTCCAACTCTGGAATACGGCGAATCAAGGTGCCGAGATTGTCTTTCACGAGCACAAAGCGGCCCTCGGCGGATTCCTCGAGATGAACCGTCCACTTATGCTCTTTCACCGCGGGAAGATTGCGCAGATGATCCATTGCTTTTTCAAGCTGCTCTGGAGTCATCGGCTCTTTTTGTTCCTGCTGATTTTCGCCGTAAGTTTGCTGTCCGTTGGCGTCGCGATCATGAGTCTCATCGGACTTAATAGTCTTCCCGATGTTCTCTACCGAGCGCACCTTGGTTTCAGGAAGAATATTGGAAATAAGCCCTTTGATATTCATACGAGGAACTTATCGGGATTTTTCATGGTGAACTTGAATTCCCCCTCGAAGGTCGAGGAATTTCCTTTGCTTTACTTCCGCGACCGGGTCTAAAATCGGCTTATGTTTAGCGAATTTCTTTACGGCATCGATTTGTGGCTTATATTTTTTGTTCTTGTTTTCGCGCTTCTCGCGGCCAGCGAAATCTGCTTTCGCTTCGGCAGAAAATGCGAAAAGAAAAAAGAGGTCAACGAACTTCTGCCCACGAGCATTCTCGGCTTGCTCGCACTGCTGCTGGGTTTTACTTTCTCAATGGCGATCTCGCGCTTTGATGCGCGCAAGAATCTTGTCATGCAAGAGGCCAATGCCATCGGCACGGCGTACTTGCGAGCCGATCTTCTTCCCGAAAAAGATCGCGGTGATGCCCGGCAGATTTTAAAAGACTACACTCAACACCGTCTGCAATTCTTCGTGCATCTGCGCACCGGAACCACGGAGTATTTACAGCGCACCCAAGACTTGCAAACACGTTTATGGAAACTCACCGCCGACATTGCGCAAAAACAGCGCGACCCGATCACCGGGCTCTTTGTTCAAGCCGTGAATGAAGTGATCGATACAGACGGCGAAAGAGTTTATGCCACCGAAAATCACGTTCCAGAGATTGTGTATATTGTGATTTTCCTGATCACCCTGCTGGGTGTCGGTTCGCTCAGCTACGTTGTCGGAGCCCGCGGTCAAGGACGCCGATCTTTGATATTTTTATCCCTGCTGTTTCCGGTGGTGATCACTCTCATTCAGGATTTGGATCGACCTGGCCGTGGACTTATTCGCGTCAGTGAAGACAGTTTGATTGTTTTAAATCAAAGCATGGAGCGCGGTCCTTAATCTGCACTCTTACAAAGATCAATTTCTTCCCGCCTGATTTATTCTTTCCTGACAGTGGAGGAATAAAATGGCAAAGACGATTCTGATCTTAGTGGCGGTTTTATTCTGCGGATGCGCGAATGGCGTTGGTTATTTGAGCCGCAACTCTTCAGCGGGAACCATCGTGCCAACCCTCGCCCGCACCGATTTCATGACGGGCCTGCAAAATCCCTGGGACATGGCTTTTACTTCTGATGGCACTCTGTTTTTCACGGAAAAATGCCGTGGACTTTCCGTGCGAAAAACCGATGGCAGCGTCACACGTCTTTTCGGCACCACCGGATCCGCCGTGACAGCACCGGATCTTTTCTGCGAAGGCTAGTCGGGTGTTCTGGGCGTCGCTTTGGATCCGCAGTTCGCCGCAAACCGGTTTATTTATGTTTACATGTCTTCCACGCGCAGCTCACCGAAAACAAACCGTGTCTTGCGCTTCAAAGTCGATCCGCAACTTTCCACCGTGTCGGAAAGAACGGATATCATCACTGACATTCCTTACAAGAACAACGCAAACGCATGGGGTGGCGCGGGCTCACACAGCGGCGGGCGTATCCGTTTCGGACCTGACGGATTTCTATATGTGACGACGGGAGATAATCATAACGGCCCTCTGCCGCAGGACCTGACCAAACTTGGCGGCAAAGTTTTACGAGTGGATCGCAATGGTGCCGCGGCTCCCGGCAATAACACACCTGCCGGCGGTGATGCGCGCATCTTCACTTACGGTCATCGCAATGTGCAAGGTCTCGCCTTTCATCCGCGCAGTAACAAAGTGTACATCTGCGAGCACGGTCCTTCTCACAGTGATGAGATCACCGTGCTGCGCGCGGGAGGCAACGGCGGCTGGGATCCCAAACCAGATCCGGGTGTGAGCTGCGCTGATAACTATTGCGGCTATATTTCCAATAACGCGAAAGGAACTCCGACATCGATGACAGATCTGCGTAAATTTCCGGAAGCTCTGCGACCCTTGGTCGTGTATTCCGATTCAAAAGGCATGGGCCCTTGCACGTTTTTCAACGGCCCGCAATGGCAAGCCTGGAATGGAAGTCTTGCCGTTTCCCTCATGGCGGAGCAGCACATGGATATTATTCTTTTGAGCGGAAATGAAGAACACACTGGCACTGCGCGAGCCGACCTCCCTGCGGCGCGCTTGCGCTCATTAGTGCAAGGGCCTGACGGAAATCTTTATATCGCAACAGACGGAGGACAGATTTGGAAAGTTACTCCTGAGTAAAAATCAGTGACGAGGCTGTAACGGCCGGTTGAGCCGCACACGATGTCCTTCACTGTCGAGAATTTCGGTTTCAAGATTTGCCGCCGCTTCTTCTTCGCCTCGGAATTTTGGCTCCGCAATGAAGTCTCTGTCCGGAGGGCCTTGCAAACGAGGGTCGTTTTGCCCTGGTTCCTGCGACGGGTTTCTAGGATTCAGATTGGATCGCAGGTTGTCCCGCGAAGTTTCTCGAGGAAGTTCTTTATTCTCCATAGAGGTTCCTCCTGAAAGCAACCTTGAGAATAACATGATCCTCAAAAATAAAAAACCGACCGAAAGGCCGTCCTCCGTGTCATTCCGCACTAAGTACCCCAGGAAGATCCGCTCTTCCTGGGTAGGTTGGTACCGAGAGGGAACGGAGGTACCCTCTCAGATCAAACTCTTTAAATTTAATTAACCAATCAATTTCAAAGCTGCGTTTGGCATTGCGTTCGCTTGAGCCAACACGCTCGTGTTCGCTGCCAGCAACACGGAGTTACGTGTAGATTCCGCGGAAGCCAAAGCTACGTCAGTGTCACGGATACGAGAGTTCGCAGCAGAGATGTTCTCATGTTGCACACCCAAGTTGTCGACGGTGGATTGCAATCTGTTTTGCAAGGCACCGAGGTTCGCGCGATAACCGTTCACTTGTGATTGCGCTTTATCGATCATCTCAAGGGCGTCTTGCGCGCCTGTTTTAGAAGAGAAGTCGAAACCCGCGATACCCAAGCTGTCAACCGACGCATTCGTTTCACCGGCGTTGAAAGAAATTCTGTCCGCCTCCGCGTCGTTACCGATACCGACTTGGAAGTCGAATTTATCACCGGAACCGTCGAGGAGTTTTGTTGTACCGAATTTAGTAGTCTGAGTGATACGTTGCGCTTCCGCTTTCAATTGCTGAACCTCTTTATCGAGGAAGCCGCGCTCAGTGTCACCGACTGTGTCAGAAGAAGCTTGAACACCCAGCTCTCTCATACGAGTGAGGATGTTGGAAATTTCCGTCAAGCCACCTTCCGCTGTTTGCACCATTGAGATACCATCGTTGGCGTTACGGCCCGCTTGGCTCAATGATCTGATTTGCGATTTCAAGTTTTCACTGATCGCCAAACCCGCCGCATCGTCCGCGGCTTTATTGATGCGTGATCCAGAAGACAATTGCTCCATGGATTTGCTGATCTGACGCTGAGAGCTCACCATTGTTCTCTGAGCATTGATCGCAGAAACGTTAGTAGAAATACGCATTCCCATGTGGGACCTCCATTATTTTCGGCCGCCTTATACCTACTTAGGCCGGCCATATTACTTGTTGGTGACTCCACCTCTGTCCAGGCTCTCTCAAGCGAATCTTCATCAGGCAGTCACTCCATCAGAAGTTTCTCGAGAGCTTTCGACTTTGGTTTCGTCGTTGCTTGTGACCTACCTTTCGGCGAGGTCGTGGAAGGCTTTAGTCGCGTCCAGCAAAACTGGACCATGATCCAGCAAAAAGCTAGACCTTGGTATTGATTTCAAGCCTTTAAACGGGGAATTTTCAGGACGAAAGTCCTGATAAGAGGAAGGTCGGTATGGACCAAGGGGAAAGAAAGATTTGGGATGAGTATTTTGTCCGCCTCAAAAATCCCCTGAGAGCGGATGCTCCCAGGGGTGGGCTTAAGACACGAGAGGTTTTTGTGGGCGACCCCTCATTCTCGAAGGAAGCCATCTCCCAAAACAGGCCTCCTCCGATATCCGTAAAGTTTACGAATAGTGATTCTTAAGTGAATTGATATTATTAAACCAGTTTCAATGCCACGTTAGGTAATTGGTTTGCTTGCGCAAGAACCGATACCGCCGTGTTTTGCAAGATGCTTGCGGAGGCCATCTCTGCCGTTTCTTTCGCAACGTCAGTATCGCGAATACGAGAGTTCGCCGCTGACAAGTTCTCGTAAGAAATATCGAGATTGCTCACTGTGGATTCGAGTCGCGATTGCATCGCACCGAAGTTCGCACGCAAGGCACCGACTTTCTGAATGGCTTTGTCGACAGACTCAAGCGCATCACGGGCGCCGGATTTATCATCCACGGCGATACCGCTGATACCCAGGGAACTCGTTGTCGCATCGGCATCGAAGTCGAAGGAGATAATATTTTCCTCTCCACCGTTCGGGCCGACGTGGAACTCGAGCTTACCGCCGGAGCCGTCGAGAAGTTTTGTATTACCGAATGTAGTTGTTTTAGCGATACGGTCCGCCTCTTGGATTAATTGTTGGGCCTCGTTGTTGAGGAACCCGCGCTCCGTATCACTGACTGTGTCTGACGCCGCTTGAACTCCGAGCTCGCGGAGACGGATCAAGATATTGGAAACCTCATTAAGACCACCGTCGCCCACTTGCGAGAACGAGATCGCGTTGTTGGCGTTGTTACGCGCTTGCGCGATACCTTTCAGTTGTCCTTTGAAGTTTTCGGAAATCGCCAGGCCGGCAGCGTCGTCGGCGGCGTTTACGATACGCGAACCTGACGCCAAAGCTTGCGCCGAGTGTTCCGCTCGTTTTTGTTGTTTGTTAAGCACGCGTTGTGCTGCAATGGATGCGGTATTGGTAGCGATTCTTAAGCCCATGAGAACCTCCTAAGGGATTGAGATCACTTCCGCTGATTTGTATGGAATTGAGACATGAACCTAGGTCGCACCACTTACCCTCAGAACACTCTGTAATCCCGTCAACGTACTGTGATCAGTTTTGTTTTTACTAACTTTTCAAAAACAAAATCGAAGGCTGGGAAAGTTCCTCGGGATCAAGGTGACTGTCTCGATCGTCGAGGAACCATCAGCAACGGAGTTTTTTTTGTGGAACTCTTTGACAAGATTTCCTGGAGATCCCCGCAACTTTAATTCCCAACAAGTAACGCAAATCTCTTCGGACCATGGTCCAGAAAACTTTAGGGCTAAGGTCTAGTTTTTTGTAAATGGATTTCTTTAGTACCTGAAATCACTGGAAATTAAGGCCCAAAAAATATTGCGACAAAGGTCCAGGACGACCTCGACCTAGGCCCGGAAGCGATGTTTTATCGAAGGGTTATGTTACACAGTTATGGCAGCTTAATGTCTTGGTCGACAGGCACATATCTATCAAAGATGAAGTCAGCATTCTGCTGAATTGTCTCTGCAATAAGGTGGTCTTCGAGAGAAACCAGTTCTACCAAATTTGAAAAATGGCCCACCCTATATGCGCCAGACTTAGATATCAGGTAATAGGCAATATCGCCGTCTGCCCCCATTAGAGTCCTCAAATTCTGGTTAAGACTTTCAATAACGCTCTTATTAGACTCATTCTCAATCTGACGGAGAACTAACAGAGGTGAAATCATAAGTTCGCCCCACGAAAAGTCCGCAGCCAAAAAATGCATTCTGGAAACTTTTGCCGCGCTTAAAAACTCTGTGAGCAATCTAAGCGACGTCGGTCTTTTTAAATACTGGTATGCCAATTCATTTCTAAGCAAGAACGCCGCGAAACCAACGTCCACTGCTAGGCAATTCGCACTTTTAATACTTTCGGCCAAAAACTCTTCATTCTTCGCAATTAACTCAGACTGTGCCCACTTTAAAAAGAACACTTTACTCACAAATGAGGCACATGAGGTTTGTCCGGATAATATTTTATTGTGCAAAAAAGAGGTTTCCTTCTTAGCATCCATTAAGAAGCTTTCAAAATCTGCCGTAATCTGTGAAGTTATTGAGGCGCGAATATCCAGATTCATTTTCTTTTGAAGTTGAATAAACTTCCCACTCTCAAAAGCTTTTTTAAAAATACCCTTTTGAAGCAGTTGAGAAAACACTTCATAGTTTCCTCTTTTCACAGCAATCTCGAACAACAGAATTTCCCGCCTAAGAGAGTCAGACTTTACAAATCTCAAAAACTCCGCCACTTCTTTTGGACTACCTTGCCTCACTGTTTCTAAAAGCTGTTTTTCAGTTTCACTGATCACCGCTGAGTTTTTGTATTCTTGCCCCGGATCTTTCGCAAAACTACATCCAAGAATAAAAAGATTGAAAAGAATGAGAACGTTCTTGATCACAAACCCACCCCTTCACAGCCAAAGAAGCCTTTAATACCGGTCGCCATTTCAACAAGATCAATACCTTCCAGGTTTTCAGATTCAAAATCTGACATAAGGGCTCGCCCAGAACGAATTTCAACGGAGTTGGCGTTTTGGCTTTCACGTTCGTAAGCAATACCTGAAAAATTTGGGAAAAGAGTCAACAACTCCCTTTTCCAATTCAACAATTCAACTTGATCAAAGCCGCTACAAAATTTCCGAAATTTAATAAGAAATACTGGATTAAAGCTCACAAGCGATTGATCAATTTGCAGCTTAACGCTAGAGACACTGTAAGGTGACCTGCTGACCAGGGCCTTTAGGACGGAAAAATTGCGGCTTCCGTTTTTCAGCACTCTTAATAGTTCAGCAGAAATCAAATGTTCCAACATTTCCCCTCGCAAAGAATCACAGTTAGAGCCATTGACGATACTTACTATCTTAGGTTCTAAAATATCTGCCTTGTCCCTTAAATCATTCCTTTGAACGCAATTTAAAGCGAGGTCGCACGGAATATTCTGCTTTACATAAAACTGCATAGCTTCGTCGACACTTTTATCAACTAAAGCTTTCTCGAACGCTCCAATAGTTCGATCTGCGTGGTAGGTTATGACTGACTTTAAGCGTGGCGAATACTTGCTTATTGTATCAAACGCACTTAGGTCATGATTTAAAGGAACGAATGGCGATGCACCGTAACTCATCAATAGAGCCGTTATTTCAAAATCGCCTCTATTTAGAGCAACAAAAAGAGGAGTGACTTCTTTTTGTCTCATATTCAAATCTATGTCTGGATTTTCTCGTAAAATGTCTTTGAGCTCACTGACATTTCCAGATTCCACGGCTTTAAATAAGCTTTCCTCAATTGAAGCTAAACTCTCCGTTTTTTGAACGGCAGCCGTTTCTTTCAAATCGCCAGCATTTTTTTTGAAACTGCAGCAAGTTAAAAGAAAGATTGTTATGCTACAAAGAGTCGCGTGCTTTACCACTTTAATTCCCTTGCAGCGACAGAACATTTACACCGGCAAATGTTTTATCGTTATAGTTCTTTCCGATGTACTCCAAGAGAGGCACTTCAACAACGTACTGCATGCCTTTCTTAAAACTTGCGTGTCGGAATATGATTTCACCGTTTCTTCTGAAAATGATCCCTTGGTGAGAAATATCAAGATCAGTTCCAATCGCCTCTCGAACAACCCAATTTTTTCTCACAATGCTCACGACTCCCGCATCAGGAAATCTGTTCATAACGTCAGGTTTCCAAACAAGAAGCTCCTTGCTTAAGTAATTCAACTTTACCAGCTGTGAAGGAATGCCTTGGGCTTTTGATTGAATAAATTGAATCTTCTTATCGCGGTTGTCCGGCGTTAAAACCATCGATGAAGCCTGTTTGAAATACCAAGTACGCTTATCGATAAGAGTTTGGAGTTCGGAACTATCATTTTGGCCGATATCCAGAGTCACGTCTTTCAGAAGATGAAGTCTTTCTCCATTGGGTATCCAGTCAGCACTCGTAAAGTGGTTTCTTGAGAACAAACCGACAACTCCATCTTTGTAACGAATTGAATTCATGACTGAAGGAAATTGTTCTGCGGAACGAGAAATGGATAAAGAAATCACCGTTTCCACAAAGGTAGTGCAGTCAAAAGCGTCAAATCTGTAAAGAGGATCGTTATCAAAAGCCGCCTGAGCACCTTCCCCCAAAGCTCCGCCAAGATAAGGTCTACCTAAAAACAGTCTGGAGAAGTATTCCACTCTTTGCCCTAGAGGTAAGCCGAGTACGCCTTGCTGTTCAGCCTTGATATAAATACTGCCCAGCTCAGAATCAATCTTCGCGAAGTTGAAATCGGAGGCGCCATAGGAGTTCGCGCTCCAAAGCAGTATTAGAAATGCTATACGTACCCAGTTCATATTTACCTCAGACATTCCGGTGGTATGACAGCAATTTCAGTACTCAACGAGATTCAATATAGTGAATTCTCCCTCCAGTTGAGTGTGTATCAATTTGACACTGAAGCCACTATGCGTCCCTTTCCATAGAGGCTTATTCCCGCGGCCTACCGCCACTGAGGACTCTCGTTGGCGGCGCCCGAAAAAGGAAGTTTTCACTCGAGAAATAGTGCTTTTACTCTATTTATATTGCAGCGATTTTTATTGACTCAAAATCGCGTTGCTCATTTGATGGGCGTCGAAATTAACAGGAGATTTCTATGAAAAATGTTTTGCTCATGGGTGCCCTTCTTGTTTCTCTGATGACGGCTTTTTCTTTTCACGCGCAAGCTGAAGAAAGTTCCGCGCCGCAAATTTCGACGACGGTAAAAACACCGAATGTGTTTTTGACTTACAGCTATTACAAGTACGATCTGCAAGGAACGAACAACGCCAACACCCGCATCTACGGATTTGATGCCTCCACGGTCGATCTGAATATGATCACAGCGACCTGGCTCTACAGCCCGCAGTGGACGCTTCTGGCTTTTGTTCCGCATATTAAAAACATGGTGGAGACAAAGTACGAACCGATTCCCGGCGGTTTGAATTTTAAAACCCGTGATTACACCGAGGGCCTTGGTGATGTGCGCTTGATGGCTGTCACTCCTGTATGGATGCACGACCGCCACCTTCTGCTCGGTGATCTCAGTGTGACTTTGCCAACCGGAAGTATTGATGAAACCTTCACGTCCAATCCGTCCCAAAACGCCGCTTACAATATGCAATTGGGTTCGGGCACACCGGATCTTATCGCGGGCGCCACTTACACATACTCCGTGGCAAAGTGGATTCACTCCGCGCGTGGGCAGATCACAGTGCGCGGCGGTCGCAACGCCAACGGCTGGGCCTTGGGTAATGAATTTGTGACGGCTCTTTCTTCCAAGTATAAATTCAACTCTTTTGTTGAAGTCGGTGTCGCCGGTAACTACAAAGCGCGCGACGCCGTTCAAGGCCGAGATGACAAATATGAAATCAATAACAACTGGAATGGCACGGCCAAGGGCGACGGTCACCAGTACTACCATGCTCCACAAATCAATTGGGATACCGAGCTTATCGCCAAAGTCACCAGCCCTGCGTTTTACGGCGTAAATGCCAGCCTGGAGGGCGGCCTTTCCTTCTGGAGGGATGCTATCAACAAAGACGACATCCGCCTGGATATGCCTTATTGGCTTGCGGCTTCCGTCACAGGCAGCTTCTAAGAGTGAAAGAATAACAAGAACGGAAGGCTGATTTGACAGTTCTTCCGCTCTCCCTTTACAAAGGACCTCGCTAGTCAAAATCAGGAGGTCCTTTTATGAAGTCTTTGGCCTTTATCCTGCTCTTTGCGCTCTCCTTCTCAAGCCAAGCCGCCGTTCTGTCCCCCAACGCTGTCGAAGTACGTTTCGCTTACGCAGCTGAATTTCAAACAACGGACACAGCCGATGCTGTGACTTTGGCGGACAACCATGCTCAGCATCTTTTCGGTTATCTGCAATCACCCACCACCGTTTTCACTTATCGTATCAACCAAGACACTCCGGGTGCGGGTGCTCCGCGCTTGCCGCTCAGCTATGAAATTCTCAAAAACAAAAAGAAAGACGGCGTGCGCACCATCGCTTACAAAGTTTCCGGAGTGATGCTGCTCAATAAAAAAATGGCCAAGAAGCTTTTAGAAAAAGGCACTTGGGATATCACTCTGCCGTACGACCTCGATCAGTTCTATGATGAGAAATGCACGGACGAGCATTACAACACCTACGGCGATTTCTGGTACTTCTACGATCCGTTCCGCCAAGGCTGCGAGTTCCTGCGCAAAGCTCCTTTGGCCGCTGCTGTGACTGTGAAAATCGCGCCGCTAAAAAACTACATCACCGATGCTGAATCAAACCTTGATAAAATCCGTGGCGATAACGGCAACGGCGAGCTTTTCCAAATCACCACAATCAACGGTTTTTCTGAAGACGCGAAAGACCCGCAAGATGACGGCCGCGTGAGCTTTGAGGAAGTCAATGAATGGCTGCGCCACCAAGGTTTTAAAGAAACGATTGTTGCGCGCTACATGAATCGTCCCATTCACCAATTTGAAAAAACCGTGCGCGCTCAAGACGGCTCCACAGTGCAAGTTCGCATCACGCGGCTGTTGGCTGAAACAGCCATGGCCAGTAAGAATGTGACTTTTGCGAAATTCTTTAAAGCCGCGGTGAAGGACGCTGATGTTATCATCTACGCCGGCCACTCTGGGCTGGGCGGAAATCTGGATATCGGCTCCTTGGAAGAAAAATCGGGTCCTCTCGAGTTCCATCCGAAAAAACACCAGATTTTCTTTTTCGACGGTTGCTCTACTTATTCCTATTATTTGTCGATGTTTGAATCGCAAAAAAGCAAAAGCAAGTTGGACATTCTGACCAATGGTCTTTCCAGCTACTTTGCTTACGAAGCGCCGATTCACATCGAGTTTTTAAAACATCTTGTCGATGTGAACGACAACCCGTCCTGGAACCAAATCCTGCAAGACATGGAAAAGCCCCTGGACGGTATGACTTTCATGCTTAGTGTTGGTTCTCTTTAATCCACTGATCGAGCGCTTCGCGAGACTGCCAGCGCACAGATTTCAAATTTTCCGCGGAGTTGATAACGGCAAAACGAACACCTTCTCCGCGGCTTTCACGGGCTAACAAACCCACAACTCCCGCATAAACCTCTGGCTGGTTGGTCGGCAGAATATGACCGGCTGGCGCCACCACCACAACCCGCACAGGGCGGCCGGTGGCGATGTAACGGCGTAAAACCTCCATTTGATTTTTCAGGCGCTCAGGGTTTTCTTTTCCAGCAAGAACAAAATCCCGCGTGCGTTTTTCAGAGCGGAAATCCCACGCAGGAAAATTAAAATCCTCCACCGCTCGAGCAATCGTCACGTAACCCGCTTTGATATCGGAAACACGTGGAGACTCGCCATAAAACTCGGGATCACGGCGCAAATTCGCATCCACAGTCTGGCTCCAATGCAAGGTGTACGCTTGGTCACGGAACTGGCGAATCCAGAAAGGCGCCATAAAGGGATTTAAACGCAGCCAGTTTTCCCACAACTGTGAATTGCGAGCGGCTTCAGGATCCGCCTCGAGAGCAGTTCCCAATGGCACCGTCTCAATAACGTGGGGGAAGAGAGAGGCATTCAAATACGCCCCCACGGAAGAACTATAGGAAAGCGTGACCGGCAGCGCTTTTTTAATACCCAGGAATTGCACGAGCGCTTGCACTTCTTCCGCGAACTGCGCCGAGCGTGTGTTGGTATCAAAAGTAAAATAAGGAATTTCATTTTTATCTAAACCCGCAATCGACAACGGATGCGCGGAAAACGACGGCATAAGAATATTCCAGCCTTGTTGCGCGAGCAAACGCACGGAACTGTCTTGAGGAGTCAGCGAACGGTTTACACCCGGTAAGAGAACCAAAGCCGCACCGGAGGCGTTTTGCTCGATATACTCATAGGCAACGACTTTACCGCGCGCCAAGCGAAGATATTGAACATCCGCCCATGTCTTGAGGGAGACAAAGATCACCGCAAAACCAAGGAGCCATTTTCTTGCTGTCATAAGTTCCTCCCGCACCGTGTGCGCACGGCGAGAGTTAGCAAAGCTCCCCAGCGAAAGCAAAAAATTTTAATAGAATGATCACTCTAGAAAAGTTCTATCTACGGCCTTCCAGAAGGACCTTGGGTTTGAGGCCAGGATAGTTGCGGCGTGCACGCACTTCTTGCGCTTCTTCTTCCGTCGCGCGACGGAATTCAAAACGATTTTTTGGATCTCCGAAGCCTAAATGCGCCAGCGTATTTTCTTTTGCGAGGTGACTGAAAAAACCTGTGAAAAAGTCAAAGCGCGCTTCACCAACAATACCGCCACCAGAATCACGCACAATGAGATAACCATCATGCACTTCACCGTTAGGCATCACTGCGCCGATCAAACGCGGAATAAAAATCACATCGCCTGGGCTGTAGTATTTTAAATCCGCCGCGACAGAAAAGTACGGATCCAAACAACTGCTGCGCACGCCATATCCGTAGGGACACTTATCCAGATCGACGGGAATAAAACGAGGCACACCTTCTTTGGTGGAATGATAGTTGTAAGACAGAACCTTTTCACCATCCACGACGAAGCACGAGCCCTGCATCAGGCAGGATTTGTAATCATCAGGGCACAAGGTCGCCAACGTATGGCCATCCGGAGAAAGAAGATCGCGCAAAGAATTGGAGCTGCACTTCGCATTTTTCTGCTGCACCGTCGGCTTATAGTAAATGGTGGGAGTGAGTCCACCGTCGGTGGACTTAGAGATCGCGCAGCCGAGGAAGAATACAGGGAGAAGCGTCACGACGAACGACTTGAATAGGTTCATTTTCACTCCTCCTTTTTTGCCTCCTTTATAGCAGAAATTTGCATTTTTCCGTGATCGACGGGGAAATTACACGGTTTCTTTGCAAAGGCTTCATGAGTGTCGAAAATATGAGCGAAAAGCCGTCCAGAAAATGCTCAATTTGTAATGTGGGAAATGCGCGCTAACTATTTAAAAAAGGCCGGATTTCAGGGAACATTGTAACTACTCATTGCCGCACTTTCAGCCATGCGATATCACTGAGTTTACACAGGCACCCAAAGTAATGACTTTACGCTTACGAATTTTTTTATTTAACCTCGTCTCTGTCTTTCTTGCGACATTTGTCGTTGCTTTGATTGGTCTCAAGATCGTTGAGTCCACGGTTATCGACAGCACCTACGAACGCCTCACGCAAATCCGTATTAGCAAAACCACCGCGATTGAAAACTATTTCCGCGATCTGCAAACGGCGATCAATCTGATTTCTTCCCATGAATTGACGGACAACCTGATGGCGGACAAGTCCTTCGACAGTCATCCGGAGTTCCGTCGTCTGCTCGATAACTACGTTCTTGATTTCAATATCTACGACATGGCTTTGGTGAATCCTCAAGGCCGCATCGTCTACACTACACGCAAGGATATCGACGACGGCACATCCGTTATGACCGGACTCCCTGCGGGCAGCAAACTGAAAGATCTTTTTACCTGGGGTATGAAAGCGCAGGAAGGGTCCACACTTTTCCTGGATTTCGATAAGGACCCGGTGAGCCCTTCTTCGGCGACAGGTTATGTGGCGGCACCTGTTTTTCGCGACGCCAAGGTCGTGGGTGTTTTGATTCTCAAGATCTCAATCTCCGAAATTGACCGCATCACCAGTGACAACTTCGCCTGGGCCAGTCACGGGATGGGACAAACCGGCGAGACTTTGATTTACGGTGAAGACTGGAGTTTGCGCAACACCGGACGTTTCCGCGCTCAAGGAGCTAAGAGCGAAGGTGAAGCGGAAGTGCTTTCCACCAATCGCGGCAATGAAGACATCACCAAAATTGAAAACCTGAGCGAAGTCCGCGAACTCGGTACCGACTACCGGGGACAGAAAGTCATTCGCTCTATCGGAAAGATATATCTGCCTAACGGCGAGCTTTGGTACATTCAAACTAAGATCGATGAAAGCGAAGCCTTTGCTGTCTTGGATCGTATCGTCATCGCCTCCAGCGCCGCGGCCGTATTGATTTTCATTCTGTTCTTCTTTGCAACTTTCGCTGCCACCGGCAAGGTCGTTGAGCCTATTCAGCTCCTCACCGATCGCTTGGAAAAACTGGGAACCAGCAACCTCACGACGAAAATCAACTACAATTCCAAAGACGAAATCGGGATGCTCGTCAGCAAGTACAATCAGCTGGCCGACCGTCTTGAAACCACCACCGTCTCGAAAGAGTTCCTTGATAGCGTCATTCAGTCGATCAAAGCGTTCCTGTTCATTGTTAAAGTGACCCACCATGATGACTGGCGCCATTCCACATACATGATTTCTCAGGCCAATGAGGCGGCCCTCAAGCTGATCGGCCTTTCGCCGTCGCAAATGTCTCAGACAGATTTGAAAACTTTGATTCATGCCCCCCCAGAGTTCAGCAACTACATGTGGCTGCTGCAAACCCGTCATAGTATCGAAGCTGAGATCATCAACAATGACGGGCGTCGCATTCCGATCCTGATGAATTGGGCCGCTCTACCCAATCGCACCAGTAAAGATTTAACCTTCGTGTTCGTTTGCACGGACATCAGCGACCGTATTACGGCAGAGCAGGCCTTGATTGAAGCCCGTGAAGCCGCCGTGAAAGCCTCTCAGGCCAAATCGGAATTCCTCGCGCGTATGAGTCACGAGATTCGCACGCCGTTGAACGCCATTATCGGTATCACCGATATCCTTGCGGAATCCGATCTTAGACCGGAGCAAGAGCAACTCGTTAAAGTCTGCGCGAATGCCGGCGAGAATTTGTTGGCTCTGATCAATGACATTCTGGATATTTCCAAAATCGAAGCGCGCGAAGTGCGATTGGAACGAATCGCCTTCGATCTGGAAGCGACAACCACCAATATCTGCGACATCTTAAAGCAAAAAGCGGCGGAGAAAAACTTGCAGTTCCATCTGCGCGTGAATCTCGGTGATGGCAACTCTCACGTCGTTATCGGTGATCCCACCCGCCTTCGTCAGATTTTATTTAATCTCATCGGTAATGCGATCAAGTTCACACAAAAAGGTGAAATCTCCGTCGCTCTGGATTTCGACAGCAAAGACAAAAATTTCGTCCGTTTCGTGATTCAGGACACCGGTACGGGAATTCCCACGGATAAGCAACACTTGCTTTTCCAAAACTTCGTTCAAGCCGACAGTTCCATCACCCGCAAGTTCGGCGGAAGCGGCCTGGGTCTGACGATTTCTAAAAACCTGGTTGAGCTGATGGGCGGACGCATCTGGTTTCAGAGTGAAGAAAGCAAAGGCAGCACCTTCTATTTCACCATGCCTTATGTCCCTGCCGATGCCGCTCATGAAATCGTTCCTGTGGAGACAATACCTGCGGAAACAGTTCCAGCAAAGGAGACGAATGTGTCACGCACAGCACGCATACTCATCGTTGACGACACCGAAGACAACCGTTTCTTGCTTTTAACCTATCTCAAAAAACTGCCGTTCGACGTTGTGCAAGCCGAAAACGGCTTGGAAGCCGTGGAAAAAGTTTTCCGCGAGCCGTTTGATTTGATCTTGATGGATATCCAAATGCCGGTGATGGATGGTTATGCCGCGACTCGAAAAATTCGTGAGTGGGAAAAAGAAACTCACCGCTCGCCGATTCCGATCATTGCCGTCAGTGCGAATGCCATGGCTGAAGACGTACAAAAATCTTTGGATGCGGGTTGCACTGAGCACGTCACAAAGCCCATTAAGAAATCAGCTCTTCTTGAAATGATCCAGCGCTATACGTTCTAGTCGCCCTTAAGCAGGCGACCGTCGCGAATGGATGTCACCTTGGTGGCGAGAGCCGCCACATCCTGCGGGTCATGGGTCACAAGCAGGGTTGGAATTTTTTCCGCCGCTATCACACGCTTCACAAGCTTACGGCTGTCTTCACGCAGTTCCTGGTCCAAAGCGGAAAAAGGTTCATCCAGCAAAAGCAGGCGCGGCTCGCCGATCAAGGCCCGTGCAATCGCCACGCGCTGTTTTTCACCGCCGGAAAGAACCGCGGCCTTGCGCTTTAAAAACGACTCCATTTGCAACTCTTCAGTGAGTTCCTTCATACGCACGAAGCGTTTCTTTTCATCCACCTTACGAGCGCGAGCGGCAAAGAGAATATTCTCTTCCGCTGTCATATGCGGAAAAAGATCCAGAGTTTGAAACACGACACCCAAGCGGCGGTCCGGTGTTTTCATTTTCGCCAGGTCCACGCCTTGGAACTTCCAGCTCATCCCAGGACAAGGCTCAAGCCCCAAGAGAATACGGAAGACCGAAGTCTTACCGGAACCGGAAGGTCCCATAAGAACGGTGACGCCTTCATCGAGAATTTCCCAGGAATCGATATCCAATTTAAAATCACCGTAATCACGGTGCAAGTTTTCGACGTAAGACACCGCTTCCTCCCACACAGATGGTAAAACACAAGACGCCGGCGACAATAATAAGACCGCTAAGGACAATGGCCTGATTCAAACGATATCCCGACATCAAGGTCTCGGTCATCATCGCAATACTCAAATCCCGGTGCGCTAAAATCCGCGACACAGCGAAATCCCCGCACGCCCAAATCGCGGCAATACCGGAAAGCAAACCCGCTCGTACTGAAAGCTGCGGAAACAAGACCTCACGGAATATCTGGCGGTGAGAGGCACCCATGGCATAGGCCACGGTCATTTGCGAATGCAAAGCGTGAAGCTCCCCATCCCAGCCCATACGAAACAGACTGTTTAAGCTCAGCAATGTGAGCGCGACGGGAATTTTAATAAACGGATAAACGCCTTCATTGGGACCGACCAAGAGCAGACTGAAACAAGCCAGTGACGTGGAGGGGGCAACATAACCGTTTAAAAATCTCTCAAACCACGCCTTAGGCCAACAGTAAGCTATGGCCATAAGGCCCACATAACAAAGCACCCCAACGCTCACGCCCAAAAGCAAGCTGCCTAAAAAATTCCAGAAAAGAGCTGATTGCAAATCGTAAAACGTCGAAAGCATGGAAAGACCGCTGAAAAAACCTTCCACGTATCCGTACAAATACAACGCGGAAATAAATAGGACCACGGCAATACCACCGTAACTTTGCGCCAGTTTTAAGTTCGCCAGACGCGTGGAAGAAGCACCCCGTCCGCGACTGGCAATAAAGGACAGAGCAAAGATAAAAGCTGACTGTAAAAATGCGAGCAGTACAGCTCCGCCCCAATCACTGGAAAGGCGGATCTTTTCGTAAATAAGAACTTCAATGGTTGTGCCTTTACCGCCACCCACAATCAGCGGAACCGCGAAGCTGCCAAAGCATACAACGAAAATAAACAGCCCGAGCAGAAGGAAATCTTTTTTCAGCATCGGAAATAAACCGCGCAAGAAAAAGGCAACCCGCGAAGCCCCTTCAATATAAGCAAGCTCCGCGACACCTCCGAGCTTGTTTTCCATGATTCCCGCCAGCAATACGGCGGCCAAACCAAAATTCATCACCGTGTGCACAAGGACTATGCCGGCAACACCCATCGGAAAAGGCTCTACGACATTCAAAATGGAAAGCAGAATAAAAATCGGCGGCAGGAAATTAGGGAGCAGACAAAGAATTTCCAGAATAAAACGACGGCGCCTTCTGCTTGAGGCCTCGTTGCAGGCGATCAGTCCCAAAGCCGCCCAAAAACCCAATGCCAGGGAAAAAAACGCGGAAAAAAAAGCTTGAATGAAACTGTTTCTAAAGGCCCACAGCAATTCGCCTGTATCCGGTATTCTGCTGATTCCAAACTGAGTCAGCAGAAAGAAAAACGGAAACAGCAGGAAAAGAACTAGCCCTGTGCGCAGAACATGTCGCAAGTTCAATTGAGTTCGCCTCGGCGGATTTCGGTCCAGCGTTTCAACAAACGATCCACTTCCGCAGCGGAAGGGATTTCCACTTGAGTCATAGTTTTCACATTCATCAGAGAGGCGAAAGGTGTGTTGTCAGCAACGCCTTTCATAACCGGAAACATATAATTCTTTTCCATGATCATTTTCTGGCCTTCCGGTGAAAGCATCAGGTTGATGAATTGTTCAGCCAGATCACAGTGGCGACAGAACTCCGGGATACCGACAAACTCAAACTGCAAAGGCAATGGCTCCGCAAAAGGCAAAGCGATGTAGTCTTTTCTTTTTTCCTCTGTTTCGTGATACAGCGGTGAAGTGACATAGGAAAAAGCAAGCTTAGTCTGTTTATTCGTGAAAAGACCGTAAGCGGTGGACCACGACGGAGAAAAGCTGTGCACTTGGCCCATCAGTTTTTGCAGATACTTAAAGCCTTCCTCTTCACCCTTTGAGCGCAAAACCCAGTAAAGGAACTGCATACCGGGCGAGCTCGTGCGTGGATCCTGAAGAGCGATTTTTTTTGTCAGCTCCGGCGCCAACAAGTCATCCAAAGAAGCGGGATAACGTGCCAATTCGTCTTTGCGCGCAACAAAAGTCAACGCTCCCCAATCATAAGGAACAAAAAAGCTGTTCGCCAAGGCGGGCTTCACGGCATCGTAGACCGGCAATTGTCCTAAGCTGAGCTTGCGCCAAGGTTGTTCGGCAATGGCTTTGGCCAGATCAAATTGATCCAGGCCAATCACAACATCAGCACCGAGGCTTTCACCTTCGATTTTCAAGCGTTGTAAAAGAATTCCGGAATCGCTTCCTTCAATGAATTCCACTTTGCATTTGCAGGATTTTTCAAACTGTTCTTTTAAAAGAGGCCCCGGTCCCCAGCGGCCCGTGAATGAGGCGTAACCGAAAACTCGCAAAGTCGGCAATGAACCATTGGACGAATTCGTATCGGGTTTATTTAAAACCGCCAGAAAAAGACCCAAAAAGACGACCGCGATGAAAAATATAAAATGCTTCACGCTCTACCACCATAAACCGCGACGACGTTTAAAAAAGTAATAATCAAAGCCCAGGCAGCGTCCCGCACCGACCCACGCCAAAACCAAATGGATCGCCAAAAACGTTTTATAGAGATCTTCGTTAGCAGGGCCGGAAATGAACAGCATCGTCACACATAAAAGGACACCAAGCAAAGCCACGGGTCTCACAACGTAACCGATGATGTAGGAGATCGCGACGGCGAACTCCAGACCAAGAATGATGAAAGCCACTGTTTGCCAATTGGGAATCATCTGGCTGCTGGCAAAAATCTTAAACCAGTTCGGAGCGTGACTTGCCGGCAACCACTCCGCCATTTGGTCGGCGATGCGTGGACGCGTGAGAAAGTCGCCACGGTACTTCAACATGGCATGCTCTAAATAGTAATAACCTAAGAAAATTCTTAAGAAAGAAATGGGCAGAAGATGGCCGACGTATTTAACGCTCTCAAAGAATGCGACAAACATGAGCCTATTGTGAACTAGACACCTATCTTAGGGCAAGTTTCCTCTAGGAAGCAGTGACTGCAATCAGGTTTTCTCGCCTTACAGATAGTTCGACCGTGCGTAATCAACCAGTGCGGCAGCATCACCCAGTCTTCCTGGGGAACATGTTGGGAAAGCTCGCGCTCAATAATCACCGGGTTGTCAGTCTTCACCCACCCCAAACGGTAGGACAGACGGCTGACGTGGGTATCCACGACAATACCGCTGGCGATACCAAAGGCGTTGCCTAAGACCACATTCGCAGTCTTACGGCCTACGCCGGCAAGCTCGACCAAAGACCCGAGATCTTGAGGCAGCTCACCGCCATATTTTTCCACCAAAGACTGCGCGCAGCTTTTCAGGTTCTTGGCTTTGTTCTTAAAGAATCCCGTGGAACGGATGATGTTTTCAATATCCTCTACCGGCGCTTTGGCCATCTTTTGCGGTGTTGGGTATTTTTTGAAAAGCGCCGGAGTCACCATATTCACGCGTTCATCCGTGCACTGCGCGGAAAGAATCGTCGCCACTAAAAGTTCAAAGGGATTGGTGAAGTTGAGGGCACAATGCGCGTCGGGATAATAACGCTTTAAAAGCTCGATGGTTTCAAGGATGGGGGCCGCTTTCTTTTTCGCGGGGGCCTTTTTCACAGAAGGTTTTTTCTTGGACATGCCCAGACCTTAAGACAGCTATTGTTCGCCGTCGTTACCGATGGCTTCAACCGGGCAACCTTCCATCGCTTCTTTACAGAGAGCTTCTTCTTCCGGAGTTTCCGGCTGCTTGGTTACAAATGCATGGCCATCTTCTTCATGCATGGAGAAATTTTTAGGAGCGGTCAGAACACAAGCGTCACAAGCAATGCAGGACTGGTCCACAAACATTTTGCCTGGCGTGTTTTCTTTCCATTTCTGACTCTTATCGGCCATGAGGTCTCCTAAATAGGGCCTTAATATAAAACTTTTGACCATGATGTCAAACTGAGTTCCCGACTTGGGTCGCAATTTTCACACAGACTGGAACCGGGCTAGGGTCCTCTGCCATTTAACGCTAGACTGAGTAATGGGTGAATAAAAGGAGGGTTCATGGAAGGACCTCGTTCTCCGTCGGAAAATGAGCTGCCTACGGTGTTGGACTTTTTAAATAAAAAGCTGCGCAACGAAGCCTCTTGGTCGATTGCCGCGGAATATCCGACGGCTTTTTCCTCTAACAACTTGCATAATATGCGTATCATCGCGGATGAGGGCCACGTCCTCTCGCACGCGGTCTTAAAACCTCTGATCATTAAATCCCCCCACGTTATATTTAAAGTGGGTGCCATCGGCTCCGTCGTCACCGACGATGAGCATCGTGGCCAAGGCCTGAGCACCCAGGTTATTAATGACTGCTTAAAATCCGCGGCGGAGCAATCCTGCGATATCGCGATTCTGTGGACCGATCTGTTCGATTTCTACCGCCGTATGGGGTTTGAACTCGCCGGCAGTGAAATCAGTTTTGTGATCGAAGAAAACTTCGATGTTCCGGCGGCAAACCTGCGCTTTTCCACCGACTCCAAAGTGTCTCCCGATGCAATCCACCGGCTTTACTCCACGCACTCCGTAAATTCCGTGCGCACGATTGAGGAAACACGAAAGTTCCTCTCGATACCGCAAACCAAAGTGTACACGGCCTGGGAGAGCAATGGACAGCTCGCCGCTTACGCCATAGAAGGCAAAGGCATTGATTTGGGCGGCTACATTCACGAATGGGGCGGCTCGGTTTCCAAACTGATGGCCCTTTTTAGTTTCATTCGCGCTCACAAAAATCAGCCTTACACGATTATTTGCCCGCGCCATGCACAGAATCTGATTCAACAGTTGCAGCAAAAACCAGTGACAATGAATCAAGGGTTCCTCGGCATGATCCGCTTTGTGAATTTCGATCAGCTCGCGGCCAAGATCAAACGCGCCTTCCGCGCTGAGGGCGTTTCAGACATCGTGCTGGAAAAACACCCCCAGCATTTTGTTTTTGGCATCGGCCAAGACCTGTTCACCATCAACAATGCCACGGACATGGTGCGTTTGCTTTTCGGCCCGGTCGACTATCGCGCGCTCGGCATGTTCAAAGAAGAAACCATTCAAAAACTTGAGAAAGTATTGCCTCTGAATCTGTGGATTTGGGGCTGGGACTCTATATGACATTGAAAAAACTGATCCTATTGCTGGCAACGGCAGGCTGTCTTGCGTCTTGTATTAAAGAGCCCGTGGACGAGGCAGATATTCCTGCGACAAGCGAAGAAGTGCAAAGCGCGCTTTCGGAGGCTTGGGGACAAGCAGATCCGTTATCAATGACGCCGAATGATTTTCTTTTCCAGGAAACAGAGCAAAAGCTTGAGAGCAATCCAGAGCCGTTCTTTGTTTTGCAGGAAGGAATCACGATTTCCAAGAAAGAGGAAACGGCCACAGATTACGTTTACACTTTCCTCTATCAAAACAAAGTCTACAAACAGGGCGAAGAAGGCTCTCAGTCCACCCGCGAAGATCATCGCAGTGTCAGCAAAGGCTCTCCTGCGGCTTCCGTCGCAGCCAAGGCTCTGGCCTTTACACCACCGATTAAAACTTTTGCCGATGATTATCAAATGACTCTGGGCTTTGAGCGTCTTTACAGCTTGGCCTACGCTTGCGTAAAAACCGACTCGATCGACAAATACTGCAAAGAAAATCTCGGCGTCGATAGCTGCGACATTAAATGCTCCAACTTGAAAGCTGAAGAAGAAACCGTGCCTGTTCCGGATCAAATGAAGGCGCGGCCCGGTTGCGGCGGTTTTGCCGACTGCACATATCGGGTTAAAAGAGTGAAATTCGATTGGACGATTTCCTTGAAAAAAGGCGACTCCGTTGAAACACAAAGAGTCAATTATGCCGTGGCTTTGAGTCCTGACATGCCTTTCTTTTCAAGACTGACAGAATACTGTTTTCGCCAGCTTTTCCCGGTACAGACACAAAAAGTTCTCGTCACCACATGCACTAAATTAAAGGATTATAAAAAAGGCACACCTTGACGACGGCGGACTGATCGTTGCCATTGACGGCAAATAGCAGTAATCTGAAACCTCTTTTGCCAGAGGAGGCGTCATGAAAAAAATCGCCGTTGTGTTGTCAGGCTGCGGATATCTTGATGGCAGTGAAATCACCGAAGCCGTGAGTTTACTGATCGCTCTCAACCAGGCGGGTGCGGAAGTCTTCTGCTTTGCTCCTGATATTGAAGTACCTGTGACCAATCATCGCACTGTTCAAAACCAAGGCGAAAAACGCCGCCTCTTGGATGAAGCGGCTCGCATTGCGCGCGGCAAAGTGCAGAGCCTCGCTGATCTCAATGCAAAAAATTTCGACGCCCTCGCCTTCCCGGGCGGCTATGGAGCCGCTAAGAATCTTTGCAATTGGGCTGAAAAAGGCGCCAAGTGCGAAGTCCTTCCTGATGTCAGCCGCGTGATCAAAGAATTCCATGCCGAAAGCAAACCCATCGGTGCCGTGTGCATCGCCCCTGTATTGCTTGCGCGTGTTTTAGGAGATAAAAAAATCACCATCACCATCGGTGAAGATCCGGCCACGGCGGCGGAAATCCAAAAAACCGGCGCTGTTCACGAGAACTGTCCCGTGGATGATTATATCACCGACCGTGAAAGTAAAATCGTCACAACCCCCGCTTACATGTACGACCACGCCAAACCCAATGAAGTCTTCAAAGGCATCTTTGGATTGGCACATGAATTGGTCGAATGGGCTTAACTAGAAAAGATTGGACTGAATTATGAAAAAAACCGTAGCGCTTATTTTCGGCGGGAAATCCGCAGAGCACGAAGTCTCTTTGCGTTCGGCAAAAAACGTGGCCGATGCTCTTGATAAAGATTCTTTCACTCCAGTTTTGATCGGCATCAGCAAAGAAGGCAGCTGGTATCGTTTTGCAGACATGAGTGTATTCACCAAAGCGACAAAGATTGTTGACAACGCTCTTCCGGAAGGCGCAGAACCCGTCGCCTTGATCTCTTTAAAAGGGAAACCTGTTTTGTATTCCTTAAAAGATCAATCTCAATCCCAGGTCGATGTGGCCTTTCCGATCCTGCATGGAACTATGGGGGAAGACGGAACGATTCAAGGTCTTTTTAAAATGGTTCAGCTTCCTTTTGTCGGTTGCGGAGTATGGTCTTCCGCTGCGGGCATGGATAAGGAAATCATGAAGCGTCTTCTTGCCGACGCAAAGATTCCCAACGCCCGTTACGTTTTACTCACTCCGGATCAACAATACTCTTATGCGGATATCACGGCAAAACTGGGTTCGCCGTTTTTTATCAAGCCGGCTAATGCGGGATCTTCCGTCGGCGTTCACAAGATTAAATCCGCGGATGATTTTGCAGTGAAACTGAAAGACGCTTTTCAATTCGACACGAAAGTTCTGGCGGAAGAATTCATTCAAGGCCGCGAGCTGGAGTGCTCTGTGATGGGTCACAACCATGCTCCGCAAGCCTCTCTGCCCGGCGAAATTATTCCGCAGCATGAGTTTTACTCTTATGAAGCGAAATACATCGACGATAACGGTGCCTTGCTAAAAATTCCTGCGGAGCTTTCCAAGGAGACAACCGAAAAACTGCAAGCCTTGGCAAAAAAGACGTTCCAAGTGATGGGGTGTGACGGTTTAACCCGTGTCGACTTTTTCTTAAAATCCAATGGTGACTTGTATATCAACGAGATTAACACCATTCCTGGTTTTACCAAGATTTCCATGTATCCAAAAATGTGGGAAGCAACGGGCGTTTCATACAAGGATCTGATTTCCCGCTTGATTCAATTGGGCTTTGAGAAGCACGCGGCGGAACAAAAGCTCAAAACCAGTTACCTAGATTAAGAATTCGCAATAATTGCGACGAAAGATCTCCGCAAAGCGGAGATCTTTTCTGCTCTCGCCACTCCTTGGGCCAGTCCAAAGAGTATTTGTTTATAAATCTTCAGAGCTGTCCGATAAGACATCCATGGGATTGCGCAAGTTCTGGAGACACCTTCCGATTTCAAACAAGCTCTATGCTGTTATCAGCGTCATGGCCTTTCTCATCGCCTTGGAACTTTTCACGCTGCTTTTCGCAATGAACATTTTGTCAGCCGTGCGCAGCTTCGTCACTGGTGAGAGCCTGTGGTCCAAGGGGCAAAAAGACGCCATCATTAATCTGCATAAATACGCACGCACGCGCGATCGGCAATACTACGATGCTTTTCATCGCAGTTTGGAAATTCCTCTTGGAGATAGAAAAGCCCGCCTGGCTTTAGAACAACCGGTTCCGGATCTCAAAGCCGCGCACGAAGGCTTCAGCCAAGGAAAAATCCATTCCGATGATATTCCCGGAGTGATCAATTTGATTCTGAAGTTCCATCAGTTCCGCTATGTCCACGAAGCCATTCAAATATGGAAGGATGGCGACAGCATGACGTCCGAATTGATGGTGCAGGGAGAAAATCTGCACAAGCTGATTTCAACAAATGCTGCTGAAAGCCAAATTGTTTCCGTACTTAATGAGATCGATAATCTGAACGACCGCTTCACCGCTCTTGAAGGGAATTTCTCGTACACTCTCGGGCAAGGTTCCCGCTTTTTAGAAACTCTTCTGATGTTCGCTTTGGTGGTCGCTGTTCTGATCGTTGAAGGCACTGGCCTTGCGATGACAGTGACACTCAGTCGCACCCTTTCCAAAGGTCTTAAAGAACTCAATGCGGCCGCTCATAAAGTAGGTCAAGGTCAGTTTGACGTTTACGTGCCTGTGCGTTCCGGTGATGAACTGGGGCAGCTCGCCGAGTCTTTAAATAAAATGGCACTGGATTTGCGCAGCAGTATCGGTGAACGTGAACAAGCAGAGCAAGCCAATCAGCTTAAAAGTTTATTCTTGGCAAACATGAGTCATGAAATCCGCACACCTTTGGCTGCGATCATTGGTTTTTCAGATCTTCTTAAAGACAGTCACCTTTCTGAAGAAGAACGCCTGCAGTATCTTGATATCATTCGCCGCACCGGTGAAAATCTCACGCGTATTATCAATGACATTTTGGATCTTTCCAAGGTGGAAGCCGGCCACTTGGCGATTGAAAAAGCTCAGTTTTCTTTGAGCACGCTTTTAGACGATATTCATGTGCTGATGGTGGCCCGCGTGCAGAACAAGCCTTTGCACATTGAATTCAACCGCCGTGGTATCGTGCCTGAAATGATTTACACGGATCCTTTGCGTTTGCGCCAGATCCTGATGAATATTCTTGGCAACGCTGTCAAGTTCACCGACCGTGGTTATGTGCGCATGACTTATGAGGTGATCGGTGACACTTTATTTTTTACAATCAAAGACACCGGCATAGGTATTCCTGCGGAAAAGCGTTCGCTTCTTTTTCAAGCATTCAGTCAAATCGACAGCTCCGTTTCGCGCAAGCATGAAGGCACGGGTCTTGGCCTCGTGTTATCACAGAAACTGGCGCGCATGATGGGTGGCGATGTGACTTTGGAAGAAAGCCAGGTCGGCAAGGGCTGCACTTTCACCGTGCGCATTGATCTGCAAAAAACGGAAACCAAGGCCTCGCGTCCTGCGGTTTCTTTAACTGATGCCGTTCATATTGGAAAACAGCTTGAACACACTTCGATCTTGCTGGTCGATGATGTGGAAGACAATCGCTTGCTTATTCAACGCATGCTCAGCAAGCGCGGTGCAAAGCTCACTCTTGCCACCAATGGCGAAGAAGGCTTAAGCAAAGCCCTCGCGGAAAACTACGATATCATTCTAATGGATATTCAAATGCCGGTGATGGACGGTTACACAGCGACAAAGCGTTTACGCCAAGCTGGTTACAAAAAACCCATCATTGCGCTCACCGCGCACGCCATGAAAGATGATCGCGATCGTTGCCTGGAAGCAGGTTGCACGGATTATCTGACAAAACCCGTGCAAGTCGATATTCTTGTTCAAACAATTCTGAATCATTCCCTCGAAGAAGCCACTTAATAGCAGCTCACTGAAGCTCCCCGGTGCAGGCAGACGTTGAGTTTTTCACCGTCTTTGCCATCAGCGCCGTTGTCACCGCTGTCCCCCTGAGGGCCGCGCTGCTTGGGTAGACCTTTAAGACATTGTGGCTCACCATTATCACCACCTTCACCGCCCGCGCCACCAGAGCCTCCTTTTCCACCAAGACCCGGAATCTTTTCGACTTGATGAGAAAAGCCTTCGCCGTTGGTGATCATAATCTCAAGACTGCCGGAATCGCCACCGCGTCCGCCTGAGCCTCCCGGATACCCTTTGAGTCCTTTGCCGCCAGGCTTGCCGGGAACTGGCACCAGTACGGAATTCATCATGGTGCAAATACCGGGAGCGCCGTTAACACCTTTCAGACTTGCATCGGGAGCTTTACCGTTAACACCACGACCGCCGTTTTCTCCGCGCAATTGCACTTTCAAATTTCCTTGCGCTGTTTGGGCATGCAAAAAGATATGGCCACCGTGACGGCCGTTTTGACCTTGAACCGCCGTAGCGCCTTCGGGAAAAGTGACAATAGTGCCGTTATTAGTTTTTAGATTTTGTACGTGCAACCGGACGTTGTTTCCCAACGTATAAAGAACACCGTTTTCTGTGATTTCCAAATCTGTGAATGAGAATTCATAATCCCTGGTGGCGTTTTTTTTGCCGGCGGGATTTTTATAAAGCTCGTAATCAAGTTCCGTCTTGGTAAGAAAGCGGCCTTCGTAAAGATACATCGGCTCATCAATCACGCGTCGACCTTCACTTTGAACTTCCACCATGGCCGGCACCGTGGGTTCTTCCTCACCGTTTTTAACTTCAATACAGCCGGACAAGACCGTGGTTAAAACCGCCAGGATGTGTATTTTTTGAATCACCGATTTCATAATTCCTCCTTATCACCGAGGCGGGCCTTTGAGAAAACGGCGCCTTTATAATGAGGAAAGAGACGGCTTTGAACTCCGGACGCCGGACAGAAGTCTGTGAACAGGTTTTGCAGTGGCACATCAATGCTTCAGGATGAAGCCCGGACTCGGGACGAGGACGGACACTCGAAGGACGAGATAAAATGGAATACAGCAAGATCAACTACTTTGAAAAAGCCGAGACTCTCAAGCACCGCGAGTTTATAATTTCCCAAAACAATTGCATACTTTGCGGCACAGTGCTGGAGTTGAAGCATATCGCGGACCGTGGCCAGTCCGAAATCAAAGAAGAAGCGTTCTGCCCTCATTGCGAAGTCAAAACTCGCGCGAAAACCCACAATTTGAACTGAGGAATCGTCAAAAATCCGGCGCGTGTTTTCGCCGGAACCTTGACACTAATAGCGACCCGCCAAAAATTTTACATCGGAATAAAAGCCACCGTTCCAAGCCATATCGGTCAGACCGAAGCTGGATTGCTTCGTACCGAAAACGGAACGAGTTTGTTCATGAAGCCAGCCGTTCATCCAGACTTGCGCGCATTCCAAAGAGTTTGCGACCTTCATGATTTTCTCAGAAGGTCCCCACACCACAGCGGAATGCCCTAAGTAAGAGGTATTCGCCCACTTGAGCATTTCGTGCTGATATTTCACCGGCGTTACCAAAAGCAGCGGGCCCGAAAGCTCATCCTGTTGCAAAGTACTGCAATTCGGAAGATCGAGCATCACCGTGGGTTTATAAAAGAATCCCGCGGCATCGCCACGGTCTCCACCGTAAAAAACTTTGCCGTGTTCATGAACGCCGCTTTTGATTTTTTCATCAATTGCCGCGACGGAGCCAGATGAAATCAACGGTGTCCAGTCGCTGGTTCCCTCCGGTGAAGTGAGGGGCGCAAGGTTTTCCAGATAGGCTTTCGCTTCGCCAAGAAAGTCACCAGCCACAGATTCAAGAATAAAAAGGCGCGAAACGTTCCAGCACATCTGCCCTTGCCCTTGCAGGAACGGACGGAGAATATCCGGCATCAATGACTTGTAGTCCGTGTCACCTAAAACCAATGCTGGGTTTTTTGCGCTGCCGCTGAGCTGCAGTTTTTTAAACTGTGACAAGCCCGCTTTGGCAATGCTTTCCATAGTGGCGGTTTTTCCCACTGCTGTGACTGCATGAATGCTGGGGTGGCCGGCAATGATCTGCCCTACATCTGCACGGCCTTGCAAAAGTGTCACAACACCCGCTGGGACCTCGGCGGCTTGCAGAGCTTCACCTAAAATTTTTATGGTGACTGGAGAAAACTCAGACACTTTCACCATCACCACATTTCCCGCCGCAAGAGCGGGTGCTAAACGCTCCACCACCAGTTTCAATGAAAGGCACCAGGAAGTGATAATGCCGATCAAGCCGCTGGCTTGATACAGGCGATCCGGCGGGTTTTCCAATAATAAATCCTGCGCGTTCTTGCGTAAAATCGCGACGGCGGGATGCACGCTGTTTTCCAAAACAAATTTTTGCGTCAGCCCCTGATGAAGAGCTTCTTGAAAGGCGATCTCGGCCGCGTGTTTTTCCAAATGCTCGGCTATTTTATTTAAATAACCGGCGCGGGTTTCTTTGGCGGCATCACGAAATGGTGTAAACGCTTTTTTTGCTGACTGCAAAGCAAGGATCACATCCATTGCTTCGGAAGCGGCGACTTTCGCCAATTCCTTTCCGTCAAAAGGAGAATACTTAATGAAGTGCTGTTGTGAACCGGCGGGAACGAATTCACCGCCGACAAAATTGAGAAGTTCCAAAGTGAATAATCCTAGTACAAGTTTTGGTTGCGGTACTGCATCAGATGATGCGATAACGTCTCTGATCTAAGTACCTCATCCGCGATACCAAGTTCAATGGCTTTCTGAGGAGCGTAAGGGAATTGCGCCTCTTCCGGGTGCTGCACCACAGTGGCTCCGCCTTTTTTCTGCACTTCGGTCAAACCGTCGACACCGTCAGTGCCAAATCCTCCCAGCAAAATGGCATAGACACCTTTGGAATAACTGTGTGCCGCCGACTGAAAAAGCACCGTGCTCGAAGGAAGCTGCGAACAAACCGGAGAACCCTTCGTAACACTGAGATGAGGTCCATGCGCTCCCGCCACGACTTTGCCGTGATGTTCTGCGGGAATGAAATACACATGTCCCATGCGCAAAGCATCGCCGTCTTTGGCCACAACCGGTGTGACCTTCGCCCCGGCTTTCAATTTACTAATGTACGCCGTAATAAAGTTCGCCACCGTGCTGCAAGCCACCACCACCGGAGGAGTGTCTGCCGCCAAACCTTTCACGAATTTTTCCAATGCATCAGCACTGCCCGCATTGCCACCCAGCACGATGACCTTGAGCTCCGCCGCTTTTCTGATTGTTGAAGCCACTGGTGCCGCTCTTATTTCTACTGGAGCCGGCATTTCTTTTAATTTTTTGAGTATATTCACAGACGCCGCCGCACGGACTTTTTCGACCAGCATTCCTGCTAAATCTTTAAGAACCGCAGGATCAAACTGTGAGGGCTTATGCACAAATTCCACCGCACCCAATTCCAAAGATTTGAGGGCCGCCTCCCCGGTGCTTGCCAAAGAAGACACCATCACCACAGGAATCGGATGATGCTTCATCAGTTTTTCTAAAAACATCACACCCGACATTTTCGGCATCTCAATGTCCAAGGTCATGACATCCGGTTTTTTATTCAGAATAAGCTCACGCGCCTGATAAGCGTCCGCGGCAGCACCGACAACTTCAAGACCATTTTTTGAGAAAATATTCGTAAATAAGGTGCGCACCGTTGCGGAGTCGTCGACGATAAGGACCTTCACGCTTTTCGCTATGGCCAGGGGTTTGAAGCCGGAGACATCCACAGGTTTATCCACTCCCTCCTTCGACATATTGTGCAGAACTTCGAAGGTAGCCGTGTTCACTTTGATCGTACGCGCGTGTTCCCCACCGACATTTTTTTCGACAATAGGAATATTCATGTCACGTAAAAGCTTTTCAGCAAGTTCAATATTGCGCTTGCCGATACCATCGCCAAGTTGCGCCACACTGATGACATTCGCCCCACCGTATATTTTAGCCTGGAGACGAGAGCGATTGGCGCCCAGACGCACACACTCTTCCACCAAAAGTGGGATGGCATGTGAGCCGTAGCGTGTGTTCATGCGTTCTTCGGGTGAAGCTTCCGAAAGAAGATAATGATTTAAGCCACCGATTCCTGTTGAAGGATCGTGAACAGCCACCGCCACGCACGAACCAAGAAGAGTGGAGATCACGGTCTCGTCTTTAAAAGCCGCCAGTTTTCCGGGAAAGAGATAATGTGTGTTCATCAGGCCACCAGTTTTTTCAGGTCCAGAATCATGACGCTTTTATTGTCTTTGATAAAAAACCGCTTGTTATCGACATCTTGCAAATCAGAATCACGCAAGCTCACCATATCTTCCGTATCGGTGACCTGCAGGGAGAAATGCTGTCCCTCATGCTCACAGATAATATAGTAGACATGACGACCCTCGACAGGAGGAAAGCCGTGATCTTGCAAACTTACCACCGGAATTGCGTCGCCACGGAACGGCACCACTCCCTGCAAGCCGATTCGTTTTTCCGGAAGAGCGTACAATTGCAAACCGCCGCTGATTTCCACCACATTCAAAAGTGGAATGGCAAAGGCCTGATCGCCGGAGCGGCAGTGCAAGAATAAAGTCTCGCGGCGATTTTGTGTGTGCAGGGAAAAACGCGAAAGCAGATCGGCACTGTCTTGCAGATTATTTTTCAAAGTTTCCGCGTAAGATTTAAGGGCTTTTAAACATTGAATAAGCTCAGACGCATTTTGAGTTTCCGCTGCGTGCTGAGGAAAATTTTCCAGCCATTGCGTCAGGAATAAAAACTCATTGGTCTTCGCATCCACCGCCCAAGCCTGGCACTGGTCAGAAACCTCAGAGCGCACTCGCTTCCACAGGTTTTCGTCCACAAGATCCATGAACTTTTGCGATTCCTGAATCAGAGTCTCAAGGAAATACCCTTTGAGTTCGGCTGTAAAATCATCACTGAAGAAATCGCTCATGCCGCCTCCTGAACAGGAATGGATGTTTTTAACATCGCTGCCATACGCTCCGGATCGACAATGAACGTGACCTTTTCATCCGCAAGAATGGAAATACCTTTGAAACCTTTTTGTTCACGGATAATGCCACCAAAGGACTTCACCACAAGATCTGTTTGCGCCTCGATACGATCCACGATCAGAGCAAAAACGCCGTCTTTGGTTTTAATGAATAAAGCGGAAGAGGCACGCACTTTTTCTTCGCTGTCTGAGGTGCGCATTTCGCGGATCTCGGCGTAGCTTAAGAGAGGCACCGTTTCACCGCCGAATTGGCAGTAGCGCACGCGATCTACATAATTGATCTGCAACTCATGGCAAGAACTGATATGCGCCACAGATGAAAGCGGAATGGCAAACTGATAATCACGCCATGACGAGAGCAGCGCACTTTCCACAAGAATGTGCTGCGGAACTGGCAGTTCCATCACAAAACGTACGCCTTGGCCGGGAGTGTTTTCAACCTGAATATGTCCTTGGTACTTGTCCATCATCGCAAGAACAATATCCATACCCACGCCCCGTCCGGACATGGTGGTCACTTTGTCGCGCGTGGAAAAACCGGCATTAAAAATAAACCGGTAGATGTCAGCATCGCTCAAGCGGGCCGCTTGTTCTTCGCCCACCAAACCGCGGTGCACAGCCCGCTGCCGGATAAGATCTTTATCCAGGCCTTTGCCATCATCCGAGAAAGTGAGATGGATCTTGCTGTTTTTCTCACACACTTCGAGCTTTAAAAAACCAATCGGTGGTTTTCCCTGCAAAGCGCGCTCAAATTGATCCTCGATGCCATGATCAATCGAATTGCGGACCAGATGCACCAAAGCTTCGTACAAATCTTTACCCAGGGTTTTATCGATCAAAAGATCGCCGCCGAAAATTTCCAGCTGCACGTTTTTATTTAATTCAGTCGAAGCTTGGCGAACCAGCAAATGCAGACCTTGGAAACTTTCTGAGACTTTTTCTTTACGCACGGTTTGCACTTGATTCTGGAACTGATCGCAGATCTTGGAAAGATTCTGCGAAAAATCGGCCTGACGGCGCTCAAAAAGCTCCGGCTGAATGCGGAAGTTCACCGTCTGATTCATCATGTGAAAGAAATTTTTTAGAACCAGCAATTCTCCTGACAAGCGCAAGAACTCGTTCAGTTGTTGCACGGAAAGGAAAACGCCTTCCTCGCCGCTACCGACCGCACGCGCATCGGACCGTCGCAAAAGAGCCGGGGAAGAACCACCGCTGAATTGAAAGCTTCCGTACTGAGTGATCAGCTCGATAGTTTCACTGAGTTCTTCGGGATAAAGCTCACGCTTATCGCGCAGGCTTTGCGCCAGCACTTTCAGAATGCGCGAACTTTTTAAAAACAAATCTATGCACTCACGCGTGACCGTGCGGCTTTCGCGTTTAATGCGGGTGAGAAGCGCTTCAAATTCGTGGGCGAGCGAACCCATGAGTTGCCCACCAGGAACAGCGCCGACGCTGCCTTTGATGGTGTGAATTTTTCGAAAAAGAATATTCACCTGATCCTGATTGTCAGGCTCGGCCTCTAAGCGCAGGATGAGCGCATCAAGGTCTTTGAGAACTTCTTTGGATTCTTCGTAAAAGACGCGGGATACTTCTTCGACATGTTCAAAGTCGATGACGACGGCGGCTTCCGGCAGGTTGTTTTCGTTTTCAGGTTTTTCGTCGGACATAGCTTTTTGAGAATCCCGCCTTGGTTTGCCTAAGAGTTTACAAATATGTATCGGCATTCTAAGGATTTAGCTGAGATCCACAGATGCTAAATTTTGGTAACGTTTCAATGGTATTGGAAAGTAAAAGAGCGGTTCTTTCGAACCGCTCTTGGTAAAGATTCTTTCGAATCCTCGGCGAAAGTCTCGGCTAAGAAGCCGCCACCCCCGCCTTGGTTATGTCACATGTATTAACCATAAGCACCACCTCCTTACCAGCCCCAATAGAAGCTTGAAATTGATGGTACTATAGTCGGCCGGAAAAGTTCACCCTGTCCGGGTCCAGATTTTTTCCGGCGTTCAAATTGAAACGCTTTTCTTAAAGCGACTTGATGAATTGGATCAAAGCGATGCGATCCGCTTTGGGAAGAGTTGTGAATTTCCCTTTGGAATATTCCGCTTCACCTCCGTGCCACAGGATCGCTTCTTCGATCGTGCGGGCGCGGCCGTCATGCAGAAAACCTGCGCGCGGATTCACGGTTTGCGTATGACCCAAACCCCAAAGAGGGCGCGTTTTCCATTCTCTGCCGGTGGCATCGAAATCCTGGCGACCGTCGGCAAGGCCGTCCCCCATATCGTGCAAAAGCATGTCGGTGAATGGATAGATTTTTTGATTGCTGAGTGCGGGGATTTGATGAGGACCGGTCACAAAACTAGGTTGATGGCAGCTTGTGCAACCGACTTGATTGAAAAGCTGCGCGCCACGAATCACTTCCGGATCATCCACATTACGGCGAGCTGGCACCGCGAGTGTTTGTGAGTAAAACACCAAATCATCAGCGACTTCGCGGGACGCTTCCACTGTCAAAGGTGAAGGATGGTTTTGTTTGTACAAATCAAACAACGCTGTACCGAAGATGCTTTCTTGCGGAAACGCGTAGTTGGTGACACCGATATCGCCGCGCAAAGCTCCCAAAGACTGATGGAAAACGCTGGGTGTGTTGTTCTTTAAACCAAAGCGGCCCATGGAGACAGGATAAGGGTCCCCCGCCATGCTTTTTTGAATATCAAAAACAAAGTTCGGCTTGCCGTGAACGCCTTCCGCAGAAAGATCACGGGCCGCCAGAGCAAGAATGTCGGATTCTTGGATGGCCTCAAGCAAACCCAGGCCGATCATAGGTGTTCCCATGCGCGGACCCATGCGCACGTCGCTTTCGTAAAGACGACTGTGAGTTTGTCCGGTCACGGAGTCAAAGTATTCGTCGTAAGCGCCGGTCACTTTGAAAACCGGTTTGCGCAATTGCACGGTTTCACCATCAGGATATGTGAACGTGCTCTTTTCGTATTTCATCCACACTTGCGCTTGCCCTGCGCCCGGCACATCTTCGCGCACGCCCATGGAGCCTAAGTGGAAAAGCTGATCGGAAAATCCCGGCACAGGAACCGGAGCGCCCCAATTGTTTTGTGCGGTTTTAGGACGGGAAACGCCGTCTTCGATACTGATACGCAGGAAAACGGATTCGTTTTGTCGGAGCTGCACCCACTCTTGGCCGAACGGAATCACCGGCAAAGCGCCACGTCCGTCACGGGAATGGCAGGCATTACAGCTTGTATTGTTATAAACAGGCCCCAATCCGTGATCGAAGCGTTGCGGATCATCGGAAAAGTTGCGCTCAAAAAGAGCGTCACCTGTGAGATGACGGCGGATTTCCTCTTCAGAAAGATTCGCCGCCGGATTGCGGAAGGCTTGAACCGATTCGCCTTTGAAAACGACCGTGGTGTCACCACCGGATTTGATCGCGTGAACATAATCCATATTGACGCCGGCCGCGGCCAGCGCGGTTCCGGTCATCATCCAAGTGAGCGTAGCGGTAACAATCCAAGCCTTCATGGGATCTCCAAATTACATGTCAAGAGTTGGAAGAACTTCAGACTCAAGAACGCCGTGAAGCGCGTTCAAAGCATCAATCGCTTGTTGCGTGCGAGCGCGGCCGTCTGGAGTGAAGATCGCTTGACCGAAGTCACCGCCGTTGGCAGGACGGATTGCTTGGATCAGCTGCATGCAGTTCAAGATGTCTTGTTCCACGCGCGCCGCCAATGCAGGGTTCACTCTTTCAACCAAAGCTTTTACGCCCGGGCCTTTGTTTTGACGATAGTGACCAGTGTAGATGCTGTACACAGAGCGGATGTTGTTGGTGAAGTCGTTCAAAGAGTTCCACGCAAACGGAGACTCGACAAGAGCCATGTTCGCAGAACCAATGTTCGCACCCATTGGGTCCGACATTTTACCGTTCGCCACTTCGTCCACGATACCCATCATACCTTGAACGAATTCTTCCATCACAGCGCGATCGGAAGTGTAGAAAGAGTTGTTGAAGCCTGGGTTGCTGATCACTTTCACGTAACCAGGAGCGGAAGGATTTTCCGGATCATGATTGGTGGACCATGCGTAAGCCAAAGCCGCTGCGTGCTCCGCCAACAATGTGGAGGTCGCTCTCAAGTATTCGAACTGTTTGCTGTTAAACGCGGAAACAGCTTTAGAGTTGGAAGAAGTGCCGTCACCGAAAAGAAGATATTCAATAGTGTGGAAGCCTTGCAGGTTCGTACCCAAAGCGCGTACGAAATCAGTTGTCAAAGGACGGTTGGAGCGCAGAACGTTATCCAAATCCAATTTGTTCAAAGGCCAAGTGTCGAGCATAGGGTCGATACCCAAAGCATCCACTGGACCGAACAAGAAAGACTCTGAGCTTTCCCACGGAATGCGGGCTGCGCGCCAAGCATCTTGAGCCGCTTTCAAAGTGGCATCGTTAGGATTCGCCGCCAAAGCGTCGACCGCTGTTTTCAAATTCGCTGTCTGTGCAGCAAGATCATTGTAGGTCGCCAGGATCACGTTGTAAGACACGTGATTAATAATCTCCTGATTTGTCGCCGCTTGTGCCATCGCGCCTACAAAGGCGATCGCTGCAGCCATCATTTTAAGAGCTTTCATGTTTGTCTCCTTATAGATTAATGAAACCGATCTAAATCAAATCCAAATGCCACACTGGCCTGGTATGTTTCCGGCAAACCAGTGAGTTCCGTTTTTTCGCGGGCGTACTGCACTTTTAAGAAAGCCGCTGTATCCCACATCCACATCAAACCGCCGGAACGTCTGTTCACGTTGTAGCGTGGATTTTTATTAATGCTGCCCTCGACATCGGCGAAGGTGTCGACGTGCTCTGCTTTGTAATACACAGTCAGGTCTTCAATGATGTCGTAAGAAGCTTGCAAGCTCTCCAAAACCGCTTTGTGCCCGAGAGGCGCAAAAGCTTTCGGCTTAGCAAGACCACCGAGAGTGGCGTTGGCGGAGGAAATCAAATCGGAATTGGTCAGCTCACCGCGGATCACTTCACCGGATAGACCGAACGGACCCCATTTGTAAGCGCCCATCAAAGTCCACAAAGTCACTTCCGCATCTTCTTTCACTTTATCAACTTTGTAGCGATTGCCGGTGGTGTTGCCGTTGTAATAAGCCAGGCCCACACCGCGAGCTTTGGCGAGATTTCCCCATTCAATGCTCACAACCTTGGCAAGATCATCGGCGTTGTTGGATTCAAAGTGACGTTGATAACCGCCGCCGACCCAAGAGTACGTGCGGAAGAATTCAGAGTTCAGACCCGTTACCACACCAATGCGACCTGTGAAGTCAGCGTATTTTTGCTCAACTTGCACACCCATCTCTGTCCAACCCAAAGGCATCATGCGACCTTCCAGATCGGAAGCAAGAATCGTTGGATAGCGATGCGGCTTGGTCAAAACAGAGCCCAGAGAAATAAAGAGCGGGAACTTACCGACTTTCAAAGCGGTGTCGGTTTTTTTGAAGGACTTCTTATAATAAAGTTCCGGAAGAACGACTTCACCGCCCTTTTCAATTTCCTGCTCGAATTCACCGAACTCTTCCAATTGATCGTATTCCATCGCGGTGCCCACACCGCCATGCTCGATTTCGATTTCAAATTCGATTTTGGAAGTCTCGTTAAGGATGTATTCGCCTTCAAACGCGATTTCAGCCAAATCCATTTCACGACGTACGAAAGGCTCCAGATTTTGCACGGTTTTGAAAGTCTCGCGCTGGCTCAGAGTCATGTAACCGTAAGACTTAAACTCAAACTTTGGATACGAGCTGTCTTTCGCCGGCACAGTTGTCGCGCTCACTGCTACCGGTTTTTCATCTTCATCATCATCGTCATCATCCTCCGTCGCCGGAGTGGAAACAGGAGCCGATGGCGTGTTTTGTGTCAAAGTTGTTGCGTTGGTTGTGGTGGTTGCTGCCGCGGGAGCCGCTTCTTCAGCGCGCGCCAAGGCACTAAACAAAAATAGAACTAAAACTGCAGATTTCATTAAGACTGTTTCTCCGTGAGGGCCCGGTTGTAAAGAACCGGCGAAGAAAGGTCAAAATAGAGGCACTATTTATGAACAAGTGAGAAGGACCTGAACGCCAACTGAAAGCTTATTGATAATTGTCTGAAGACATTGATTTTATTGAAAAAACTACCGGGTCAATTCACCGATTAGTTCCACGAGTGTCCGCTCCTGAAGCTCACCGACACCCTCGCCCGCCCAGAGCGACATAAAGTCCGTATTGCCTGTTTCCACAGCATGACGGCGCAAAACCTGGGTCAAAGAGTTCTGCAGTGGATAATCCGGCAGATCGTTTTCGTGAATCTTCATCTCGGTCATGAAACGGTTGTTCACTCCTCGCGCCCAGCGTCCGGAAAAAGTTTTGGTGAGCACCGTGGAACCCTTAGCACTGGTCAGAAGTTTCTGTTTGTAAGAGGGAGGTGCGCTGCTTTCTTTGCACACCAAAAACGCCGTACCCACTTGCACAGCGGCAGCGCCCATGGAGCGAGCCCGGCGCGCCTGCTCGTGATTGACGATGCCGCCAGCGGCGATCACGGGAATACGCAAATGGCTTGTCAATGCCGGCAATAAATCCCACAGAGATACCAACGGAAACTCATTCTTTAAAAACGAACCGCGGTGACCACCGGCCTCCGAGCCTTGTGCCACGACGGCATCACAGCCTTGGGCTTCAAGAAAACGTCCTTCATCAAGACTTGTCGCGGTTCCGATCACGAGAGCTTTTTGCGCGTGCAGAGCTTTGATCTTATCGACCGATAATGAACCGAACGCAAAACTAAAAACCGGCACTTTTTCTTCAAGCACAACCTGAAACTGCTTTTCAAAAAGATCCGGATCCCATACCGCCACGGGTTCGGCTTTAATATTCAGTTCCTGGTGATACGGTAAAAGCCAGCGGCGGCTGGCATCGATTTTCTTTTCATCAACGATGACCGCGGTCGGACTGAAAAGATTTACTGAGTACGGACGCGATGTGCGTTTGCGCACTTCCTGAATTTGCGCGCGTAGATTTTCAGGCGAAAGATAACCTCCGCCCAAAGAGCCCAGAGCCCCCGCTTCACACACCGCCGCGATAAATGCCGGCGAGGTCAATCCGCCCGCCATGGGAGCTTGTATGACCGGGAAGTGCGATTGCTGAAGGAGCTCTTGTAAAGACATAAAACCTACTTCATGGCATCCAGGTGCTTGATGATCTCCGCTTGGATTTGTTTCATTTCTTCATCGGAACGGCGTTTGGCTCTTTTGAAATCCAAGTCGGGAATGGACCATGCCGGAATAAGGTGCAAGTGATAGTGAGGCACTTCAAAACCCGCCACCATTTGTCCCACGCGTGGAGAGCCCGCGGCTTTTAAAATGGCCTTGCCGATTTTTTGTGAAACCTTGTGGAGATGTGCATAAGTTTCAGCGGGAACCTCCGTCCAGTGATTGATTTCTTCTTTGCAGATCACGAGAGTGTGTCCCAAGTTCACCTGGTCCAAAGCAAGAAATGCCAGAACGCTGTCGTCTTCAAAAATTTTGTAGCTGGGAAGTTCGCCTTTGATGATTTTGGTAAAAACTGAGGCCATGTTGTTTCTCCTTGAGCCGTTATTATCCGAAACGTGCTCTGATAGACGCAAGCGATAACATGTCTCGTGATGAGACGTTGGACCAGAGTTCCACAGTTCCTCAATACTTGCCATGAACAATAGATAAGAAGGAGCTACCCTTGACATGGTAGGCTATTGATATGGCGAATATTTTTCTTCTTGAAGACGATCCCGTTGTGGGTAAAGCAATCCAGCTGCAGTTGGAATTGGAATCCTACAAAGTCGAGTGGGTGCAGAGTCTGACTGACGGCAAAAAGAAAGTTCCGGTGACCGCCGCGGACTTATTCTTGTTGGACGTCAACCTTCCCGATGGCGACGGCTATGAATTCTGTCATTGGTTGCGCGAGCAAAGTCTTGCGACACCGATTATTTTTCTTACCGCCAGAACCGACGAAGAAAGTGTCGTGCGCGGCTTTGACGGCGGCGCCAACGATTACATTCGCAAACCCTTCAGTCAAAAAGAACTCATCGCCCGCATTCGCAATCAGTTGTCCGATAAAAAAGCGACCTTGGATTTGGTGCGCTTTGCCGGACTCACCCTGATTAAAAATCAACAGGTCCTAAAAAGCGGTGAGCAGATCATCAGCTTGAACCGCCGTGAGTTTGAAATTCTCACCGCATTCTTTGAACATCCCGAAACCATTGTCACACGCGAACAGCTTATTGAACGCCTCAGCGCCGGAGAAGAAATCTTCGACCGCACCGTAGACTCTCACATCAGCCATATCCGCGCAAAACTGCAAAAGCATGGTGTTAAAGGAGTGAAAATCAACTCCGTCTACGGTCAGGGGTACCGCCTTGAGAAAGCCGTATGATCACAAAGCCTCTGTTTCGTAAAAACTATTTGATCTTTGTCTCTATCAGCCTGGTTTTCATTATTATCGCGCTGGCATCGACATGGATTCTGACAAGTTTTGAACGCGACAGAATGTTTTTGGGACCGGCGGCCCTGAACCGCGCTCTTTTGCAGGCCTTCGATGAAGATCCTTTCAAAGCCGTGGAAAAAATGAATAGCGTTTCCCGTGAGGTCGGCTGGCGCAAGCATGACTTGGTCAATGACCAAGGCTTAAGCCTTATCACGGGGGAAAGGGTTTTTGATAAGGCGCTCACGCCAGAACAGCGCGAGCGCTTAGAAAAAGACTCTGCTTTGTCCCTGGGCGAAGCGCACTTTCCTGGAGACCGTCCTGGAATTCTTGCCACCACTCATCGCAAAGGTGTGTTTTTATATAGCGCCGGTGGCCCACCGATGGGGAAAGGTCCTATCGGGCCGATTGTGCTTCTGGCTTCGCTGATCACCTGTGTTTTGTTATCTATTGGGGTCGCCCTGTTTTATCAATTTTCGAAGTACCGTGAGCGTTCGATCGAAGCTCTGGCTGTTTTGCAGGCTTTACGTGAGGGCAATCTTTCTTCGCGTTTACCGAAGAAAAAGTTCGATGAGCTTTCTCCTCTGGTTGAGGCTTTTAACCAAATGGCCGGTGACGTTGAAAACATGGTGGATCAGCTGCGCAAGGCCGATCAATCCCGCCGTCAGCTTTTGCAAGATTTAGCTCATGATCTGCGCACACCTTTGACTTCGCTGCGCACTTTTTTAGAAACTCTGCAAAATGCCGGCGATAAAATCGGCGAGGAAAAGCGCCAGGAAGTCCTAAGTCTTTGCTCCTCGGAGGTGCAATATTTCGCAAAGCTCGTGGAAGATCTCTTGTTTCTAGCGCAGATCACAGAGCCTAAATATTCTTTGGGAACAGAACGGCTGAATCTGCATAATAAAATTTCCGAGCAAATCACCGTCTTTAAAGAGCGCAATCCCGATCTGGAATACACCGTGGAATTTTCCCAAAGCGCGGTTGAAGTCACCGGTTCCTCCCGTCTTGTGGAGCGCCTTCTGCGCAATGCTTACGACAATTCTTCTTCATTCGCGCGCAGCAAGGTTCGCGCGGTCGTCGCTGAAGAGGCGGATAAAATCACCGTGTCTTTGCTTGATGACGGCCCCGGCTTTTCCGCGAAAGCCTTGGCGGAATTTGGACAGAAAAAAGCCAGTCGTGTTGTCAGCGATTTTTCCCAGGGACACCGTATTTCCGTGGGCATTGGCTCTGTGATTATGAAAGAAATCGCCCATCTTCACGGCGGCACTTTGCAGGCGGAGAATATTTACGATGGCAGGAATCTCATTCTCGGCGCCAAAGTCTCATTTTCTTTCACGAAGTCTTAGTTCCATACTGACTCCACAGTCCTTAGCTATCCTAAAAGCATCGCAAAGGCGGTGTTATGATTCGCTATGGTTTGATGTTTTGTACTGTGCTGCTTCCACTGTCGTCGCTAGCGCAAACGTCCATGTGGGGCACAGGGCTTTACGGCGGCATGCAAAGTTGCCCTTACAATGTCCGCGCCGGCAACGGTGCTGCGAGCGTTGATGACGCCACCAAGGAAATTCAGTCTGAAATCAGCGAAGCACAAAAACAGCTCAAGGCCAAAAAGTCTGAAAAAAAGAAAGTCGATCGTGAGGCGGAACGAGCCAAAGCGGAAGTGACTAAAACGCTCTCGGATGACTCTGCAGATTTTATCTTTGAGCACATTGAAAATTCCCGCCGTTGCAACGAATACAAGGGATATCAGTCCCCGTCCCAGGAATCTGAAGTGCAAGGCGATCAAGGTGGCGAAGCCATTGCCAATCAAAATCTTATTCCTGTGCAGTCTTTCAGCGCGAGCGAATGGAGTCAGTACTGTGACGCCTCAAAAGCCGGAGGTGTCAGCGGGGCTGTGTGCGGAAATCCGCGCTTCAAGCAAAGCGAGGGCGGACGTTCCGATGCGGCCTCATGCAAAAAGGGTTTGAGTGACTATCGCAAAAGCTACGCACAATCTCAGAAGTTGCAAAGAGAGATTGAACGCCTGGAAAACAGCATCGCTCGCAGCAAGGAAGCTTTAAAAGATGCTAAACAAGACGCTCTCGAAGCACAGCGCGATCGCATGCAGAATGGTGACACCGAAGGCGGCATTTGCATCGAGTGTATGGCGCAAGGAAACGGCTACTCCTATCAAAAACCGCAGCAAACGGATTGGGGTTCGGTCATCGGTAACGTCGCCTTAGGTTTGGGTTCGGTGTACATGGGTTATAAAACCAATCAAATGATCACGGAAAATAATGCGAATCTTGGCTGGCCCACCAATCCTTACTCTTCCGTCGGTTACGGCTATGGTTTCGGTGCGATGGCGACGGGACTTTCTCAAGCTCTCGGTGGTGGCAGTGGAATTTATGGCTCTGTCGGTGGTGGCCTCGGCTCGGGTGCATTTGGTTGCGCCGGAATGAACGGCGGCTCGATGGGAATGATGGGACCTTTCGGCGGCATGAATGGTTACGGCATGTGGGGAAATCCTTACGGAATGGCCGGATACGGCGCCATGGGCGGAGGTATGTTTAACACGGGCATGGGACCATGGGGAATGAACGGCCTCTATGGCGGAATGAATGGCCTTGGAATGGGAATGGGCCTCGGCGGAATGATGGGCTCTATGATGGGTTCCATGATGGGCGGTTATCCTATGAGTTCCATGGGTTCCATGATGGGTGGCATGCTTGGCATGGGTATGATGACGGGTATGGGAACTATGATGGGTATGGGAACTATGACGGGCATGGGTATGATGAGCGGTTATGATTCTTCCAGTATGCAAATGCAGATGCAGTATCAACAGCAACTGATGCAAATGCAGATGCAACAATATCAAAGCTATATGCAGTATCAGCAGCAGTACCAACAACAGACCATGGCGAAATATCAAACCATCTCTTCGTTGCAGCAGGAAATGTATTCTTTGATGGCGCGGATTCAACAGGTTCAGTACGGATACGGAACAACGGGATATGTCGGCGGCACTTTGGGAACAGGAATCTCGGGATACACTTACGGTACGAATCTGCCCTATTCAAACACGACGATCACACCGCTGCCTTCGCTGGGCACCGGAACCACGACGGTGATTCCGGGCAGTCGCTAAAATATTTTACCAGGCTCCCAAATCAAGGAGCCTGCTTCCTTGTTGATAAGCATCGTCAACAAAACGGATCACGCCGTCAGAGCTGAGTTGCGAAGTCATGAAGACCATGTACACGGGCATTTGCTGTTTCAACGCGACACGAGTTTCGGCCTCCAGCACTTCGCCTGGTTTGGCCATATACCGCTCGACCATGTCCCTTGTCCACGGCGTTCCACGCAAAAGATAATCCGCCAAATCCAGAGGACGCTCCACACGCACGCAACCGGAACTGAGCAAGCGCTGCTCTTCTTTGAAAAGTTCGCGCTGATTCGTATCGTGCAGATAAATCGCAAAAGAGTTCGTCATCATAAACTTCAAGCCGCCCAACGCATTTCCCAGATGCGGTTTTTGACGGATGTAGATTTCAGCATCAAGACTTGTATCGATAGAGCCCCAATCGATTGTCGTTGGATCGATTCGGCGGGTGAATTCACGGTCCCACACTTCGTAGTTGTGACTTTGGAAGTAATTGGGAATTTCCGTCGGAGGAAGATTGCGGATCTCTTCAATTTTATCCTCGCGGAAAATTGTCGGTGGCACGACCCAGAAAGGATTAATGACGATGTAAACGATCTTGTCTTTCATCGTCGGCGATTTGCGCGCCGGACGGCCGTTGATCGTGCGAAACGCCATCGTAAATGGAGTCGGCCCGGAATTGTCCATCAAAGTAAAATACGTCATCGCCAGATTGATAAAGATATAGCGGTTTTCAAAACTCTGCGGGAACCAGCGCATTTTCTCCATGTCCAAGCGGATCTGGCGCAAACGACTGTCACAAGGAGTATTCAAATAGCGGAAGACCTTCCCATCCGGGGAAATGATGTTATCGGGATTCATGCGCAAAGTGGTTTGCACATCCGACACAGCGGCGATCGTCGCTGGATCAAAGACATCGTCGGAACTTGGAATGGAATAACCCAACTGGCGCAGGCGCTCTTTGATCGCGGGCATGGCATCGCTGCGCGCGCCCGGTTTGATTTCTTTTTTAACCGGCGGTAAAGGCTGCCAAGCCTCCGTCGTGCAGTAAGAGGAAATTCTGTTCAAAGCTTCTTTCAAAGAAAGATAAGGCGGCGTTTTCGGGGCCATGCTTTCCATAAGCGGCGCCGCTTTTGAGCCGTTCGCCAGCAATAACACCTGCAATTGCGGAGCGGAGACAAAAGCTTTCTTTTGCAGTTTCACATCCGGTCCCATCAACTCGGGATTCACGACACCGGTGGAAATATTTTGCAGCAAGCGCAGATAATTCTTTTTTGCTTCGTCTTTTAAGGCGGGATTCTGCGGCTCGCGCAGATAGGTGGCCTCCATCTCGTCCGTCCAATAGTTGGAAGGATTTAATCCGTGGGGCGCCACCGCCGTCATAGCCGCGCGCAAGTCGGAAATATCGAGAACGTTCAACACCGCCACGTAATCCTCCTGCCGGTATTGTGCATTCACAGACTCTGCCAAACCCAACACCAGGAACAAAACGATGACGGAAATTTTCTTCATGGCCTTTTCCTCCTTCGCGACTTGAAAAGATTCTGTCTCTATTCTTTCCCTTTGTGGAGGCGGTGTCTGGCCTACAGACGTGATCATTTCGAAAAGAAAATAAATCGGATGCAGTTTTGCAGTAACGACTTTCGCAGTCCAAAGAGTTGATGCGACGGCCGACAAATAAAAAACCCACGGTTTGACGGCCGTGGGTTTTTATTTTGTCGCTGAATTTTATTTGCGGTTTAGCGTTGGTTTGCCGGAACCCATTTCAAACCTTCTTTACCGGCCCATTTGCCGCGAGGACGGTAAATACGGTTGTTCGCGTATTGTTCAAACGCATGAGCGCACCAGCCGGAAATACGGGAAGCCGCGAAGATCGGTGTGAACAGATCCGTCGGGATGCCCATAGAGAAGTACACAGTCGCGGAATAGAAATCCACGTTCGGCATCAAGCCTTTTTCCTTGTACATTGTATCGTCGATCAAAGTGGACATCTCATACATGTGGTGAATGCCAGCTTGCTTGGTCAGCTTGTCGGACATGCCACGCAAGATGCGCGCGCGAGGGTCGCCGTTTTTGTAAACGCGGTGACCAATGCCCATGACTTTTTCTTTCGCCGCCAAAGCGTCTTTGACGAACTGCTGAGCTCTGTCCATGGTGCCGATTTTTTGCAACATCAAGATCACTTGCTCATTCGCCCCACCGTGCAACGGACCTTTCAAGGCGCCGATCGCGGAAACGATGGCAGAGTGCAAATCAGACAAAGAAGAAGCCGTCACGCGCGTCGCGAAAGCAGAGCAGTTGAGTTCATGGTCCGCGTGCAGGATCAAGCAAGTGTCCATGACCTTCACGTGTTCCGCATTTGGTTCTTTACCGCCGCCGAGCATGTACATCATGTTCCAAGCGATGGATTTATCTGTTTTCGGAGCCACAGGCTCTTGACCTTTGCGGATCGCATCGAATGCGCAAAGCAAAGTTCCCATCTTCGCTGTCAAGCGGATGGATTTGCGCAGATTCGCCGCTGGAGAATTGTCATTGGCATCCGCATCCCAGTGAGCCATCAAAGAAACCGCTGTGCGCAGCCAGCCCATAGGGTGAACGTTCGTAGGGATTGCTTTCAAGACTTTGATGAATTCGGGGCTCAAAGCCATTTCTTTGTGAAGTTCCGCGGAGAAGCTTTGCAGCTCTTGCGCGTTCGGAAGTTTGTCGTTCCAAAGCAGATACGTCACTTCTTCAAATGTGGAGTTCTGCGCGAGGTCCTCAATCGTGTAACCACGGAAATTCAAAGAATCACCGACGATAAAAGAAACTTTCGTCGTACATGCAACAACGCCTTCCAAACCCTTATCCAAGGCGCCTTCGTAGATATTTACTTCAGCCATTGTCGTTTCCTTTCTGACTTTCAACTATACTCTTAACCAGATCAGGGACAAGAAGTCACGGAGTTCCACACCCAAAGTCCCATAGACACAATGAATTGAGAAACGAGAACTTCTAGTTTTTGGCGAGCTTAATGACCCGGTCCTTCACTTCAGTGATGATCAGCGTCTGGTCACGGACGGGGTCGGTCTTGCCCGTGTATTTTTCATTGGCGAAAAGGATTTCATTGCGCAACTCATGAACCCCTTGCTTTGGAGTCCGAGAGATCGCTTCGGCAAGTCCGTGCCCTCCCCAGCTGACACCCAAGGAATTCTGCGCCGTTTTCAAACCTTCGGTCGCTAGAATCACGCGGTCGCGCGGGTTGAGCTGAATCGCATGGCTTTGAGGCTCCGTGTTATAATCTTTGCCTAAGCTGGGACCGGTCGGCAGAAGCTCTACCAGAGAATCCTGGCCGTACACCTGCAAGAAGCCATCAATCGTTCCCACAGAACAATACTGCATCTCGTAACTGCGGCGATCGACGACACCGTAAAACAAACTCGCCTTATCCTCGTTTTGGATCGCTGGAACAACTTCCTTGGCCAAAAGCGCGACCACTTTGTGAGGCTCCAAGCCTTTGCGCGCCTCCATCTGCGAGGAGATTTTAATGATCACGGAAAGCAATAAGGACGAGAGCGAATAACCAGAAGCGCTGGAAATCAAAATGCCGAACTTCAATTTGTCTTCGTGTTCAAAAATATCAAAGTAATCCCCACCGGATCGGGTGCCGGGCAAAAACTTGGTGCTGAATTCAAAACCCTGAACATTGGGAAGTTCGGTCGGCGAAAGAAGCTTTTGCAGCGTCTGCGCGAGTTTCAGCTCCTGGCTGATTTGATGAATCATTTTTTCCAGAGCACCGTTGGCTTTGCTCAATTCCAAACGATAACGGTGAAGCTCAGCTTCCTTCACCGCGAGTTCGTGTTCTAATTCGGAAATGCGCTCTTTGAGTTCACTTTCATCAGCCATGCCTGTTTATTGTAAAGACACGGCAAGAAGGTGTCACTTATTTCAGGCTTTCAGTCTTTGGTCGAGGGCGGACAGAGCGCGCTCTTCTTCTTTAAGACGATTTTGGATGTGGTCAGGCACTTGGCCTTCCTTCAAAGAGCCTAAACCCTGCAAGTGGTAGCGAATTTCACTTAAGCGCTTATGCACTTTGCCCTTAGCCCAGCCTAACGCTGTCGCCGACAAGAGTTCTTGCTCCAGCCACGACGCCGGGAAATAGCGGGCCTCTTGCAGTTCATCCACTTTCACCAGACTGCCGAAATGTCCCCAGATCATTTGCGCCAGCCACTGGAAAAACAAAATCACCGCAAACAAGACAACGAGTTGCAGGCTTTTATCCTGAAATGATGTATCCGCGGAAAAACCCAGATCCAAAAAGTTACGCATTTCACCGGCGATCCAAAAACCGAAAATCACACCGAGAATGGAAATAAGAGAAAACTGCTTTCCGATACGACGGCAATCTTGATTGAGGGAACGACTGCGCCACCAGAACACCAGCATACGCCCGATTCGTTCCCCGGCGATAAGTCCCATGGCTCCATTGAAAGACAACGTGCTTGTGACAAGCAAAGACAAAGCCAGAGCCAAAGACCAAAATTCAATGCGGATAAAAAATGTGATCACGATTCCCGCGAGCAGGATGGGCAACACGGCACCGAAACGGCCGTCCGCAAGGAAGAACGCCAGATCACTTTGTCCGAGCACTGACTGAATGACACTGGAGTTGCGAAGCATGGTTTCTCCGCCGACCAGAAAAACGCCGGTCGCAAAAATCCATGACAAAATATTTTTCACGCGTGCAGAGGCAAAAACCAAAAAACTGAGAATGCAAATTCCCAAAAGAAAGAAACCGTTAAAGCTTAAAAACAAAAGGCCTAAAATTAAAACCCACCACGCGCCCAGTGTGCTTAGACCCATAATCAGAACCGCGGCACGCAAAGGCAAAATGCGCAGATTATAAAATGCCAATCCCGAATACAGAGTTCTTTGCGGAGACGCCTCAAGAACAGCAACATCCGTCGCGCGCATAAACATCGTCGTGAGTTTAGTTTCAAATCCTTTTTCCAAAAAACGCGCCTGCAAGCGCCCTAAGACTGTGGCCGCCGCTTTTTGCGATTCGCTCAGGCCCCACAACATCAAAACAAAACTACCCAACCACATAAGTATCATAGCGAACCACCTTTCCCTCAAAGGAGTGACGAACTCCCGGCAAAAGTTCCTCGGCGTGCATGGGGCGCTTCACCACCACTCTTTGCACTGGCCACGTTAAGGCTTCTTTTAAGACATTCGCGGCATCTTCATCGTGCCCCACCAAATCACGGAAGACGACCATTTCTTGCTTCGGCAACGCCGATTTCTTTTTATGCGGATACATGGGGTCGAAGTAAATCGCATCCACGGAGAGTTTTCCCTTATGAGCTTTAAGAAACTCCAAGGCATCCGCGAAGTGCAGCTCATAGCTTCGCAAGATTTCCTTTTGCGTGCGCGCAAAAGCCTCTTTAAGCAAAGCATACAAAACCGGAGAGCGCTCCACGCCGATCACTTCGAAACCCAACTGAGTCAAAAACACACTGTCGACTGCCAAACCCACAGAAAGATCCAAAACACGACGGCAGCCTTTGCTGAAACCCAAAGCTTTGGCAATCAGCTCATTTTTGCCGCGATGACCCCGGCGCTCGTAATCAAGGTGGTTTTTATCAAAATCAATTTCCAGCAGGCGATTTTCAGCGTCGCGCACAAAAACGCGTCCCTGCTCGACGTGAAAACGGAAAAAATAATCCTGGGGATTTTCTGGATTCAAGGGACAACGGAAAAACTCGGCCCACTGCCGGCCTTTTTCAAGACTGTCAGCGCTGGCAAGAACACAAAGCTGCGGAGTCAGTACACCAGATACCACAGACACTCGAACACCCAAAGTCCTATGGTCAAAAGATAAAGCTGAAATCCAGAACGATACACCGTGCGCAGTTCACTGCCCACGGGACTGGAAATATTTTTCAGTCTGTAAATGAAGGTTCCGGACCATACCGCCAAAGCCAGAGACAAATAAAAACCCCAGAAGATACCGGCATAAATCAAGTGGTAAAGCAGATTGAACACCATGAAAAGGCCCCACCACACCGCCAGCAGACGGCGAGCCTTATCGAAACCAAGCCAGTTGATGGTGTTAGAAAACCCCGCTTGTGAACTCGGCAGAATATTGCTGAAGTTTTTTAAGTGCACGACGAATAAAACAAGCCAACCCCAAACAGCTCCCAGCCAAAAGCTTTCGCGATCTAAGGGCCCACCCATGGCCAGTTGATAACCGACCGTCAATAAAGGTCCCAAGAGCAGGAATAGCGCAAGTTCTCCGCCGATTTGATATTTGAAAGAGTGGCGTTTTTTAAACTGCGCCCACAGTCCCACGATCAATGATAAAACAATCACCAGAGCGACCGCGGGATAAGCAATCACGATGGGAAGCGCGCACAACAAAGACGACAGCAAAAGAATCGTCGAAAGCGAACGCACTTGCGCCGCTGTCACCCAACCATTTTGAATGGCACGGCTGCCGCTTTTTTCAAGCACGCGGTCCACGCCCTTCATGTGGTCCATATAATCATTGCGCAGATTCACGGCTAAAAAGCCCAGCAAAACCCCGAGGGTTGCAATCGCCGCGCTCATCGGGTCACGAAGCGTGCTGTCCGCCATGTTTTTTGTAAAGATCAAAAACAGCGGCACCATAATCAGCAAAAAATTGCGCACTTTGAAAGCTTGCAAGATCACACTGAGGGACGAGGGCCGCTGGATTTCTTTCAGAGGTAAAACACGAAAGGTCACGGTTTCCGCTGCGGAGTTGACGTTCAACGTCTGCACCGGCAAAGCGCGTTTGTCGCTGGCAAAAGTACCCAGCAGATAAGACTCGAATTCTGGAGAATTCTTGGAAAGCGTGACGAATTCGCTCACGAAGGCTTCCTTCTCCAGTACAAAATTTCCGTCAAAGGACGAAGCTGATCGATGAGTTTTTCCTCACCGGGCTTCAGGAAGGATTTCAAACGCTCCAAATGATGATTGTACATTTGGATCAAGCCTTTGTTCATTTCGTCGAACTCCAAAAGCTTTTGGTCGAACTGCGCTTTACCGCCGATGCTGGCGTAGTATTCTTCCAGGTTTTTGCTTTTCACGATGCCATCGATCTCTTGACGAGAACGACCTTTGGTCACGAACGCACCGAAAGAATTCAAATAACCGGATTTCAAATCGCCGAGAATGGCTTTACCTTCATCATTGCGAATATCGTAATCAAGCAAGTCATCACTGCGCTGGAAGAGCTGACCCAAGAGAGTGCCCATTTCTTCCAGAATGCGGTGCAATTCTTCGTCGTAACGTTCTTGCGCGATGAACGGCGCACGCAAACACCATTTGAACAAGCTCGCCGTTTTCAAGTTGTGAATGCGATCAAGTTGTTCCAGTGTTACAAAGAAATCTCCGACAACGGAATCCTGCAACCACTCCCCTTCCAGCAGATCTGAAATCACTTCGGCGGTGTATTGCACGAGTTTGATATTGCCGAAGCCGGAAAGATTCACCATCACACGCGCCAAAAGATAATCACCGGCCAGAACCGCGTATTCCGGCGTGTACTTCAACCACGCGGCGGTTTTCCCACGACGCAAATGCGAGCGGTCGATCAAATCATCATGAAGCAAAGAAGCGTTGTGAATGAATTCAATGGTCTGGGCGAGAAGAAGTTCCGCTTTCGGGTCCAACGTGAGGTTGGCTCCCATCATACGAATGAGTTTGGCGCGAAAGCCTTTGCCGCCGGTAAAAAGGTCGTCGTAAAGCTTGTTCAGCTTCGGCAAATAAGCTGGAAAATCCTTGGAATCGTAGACCTTGTACTCAATGACACTTCGCTGCAATTTCGCACCCTTTTTAACAGCCGTTAACTTCGCGATTTATCTGCTTGCTGTCAAGACATCTTCCCCATAAATTGGGTCCGACATGGAAGAGTTTAAGTTTACAGGGAATGAATGGTGGCGCCACGGAGTACGCTTTGAATGCACGGGCTCCGGCAAGTGCTGCACCTCTCACGGTGAATACGGTTTCGTTTATCTAAGCCTGGAAGACCGCCGTCGTTTCGCCAAGCACTTAAAAATTTCCACCTCCGCCTTTACACGCAAGTATTGCGATAAAACCGGCGGCATCTGGCACCTCAAAGAAGATCCTAAAAATCCCGACTGCATGTTCTTGAAAGGCAAAAGCTGCGGTGTTTACGAAGCCCGTCCCACGCAATGCCGAACCTGGCCGTTTTGGCCCGAAGTCATGAACGCCAAAGCCTGGGCCAAAGACGTTCAAGCTTTCTGCCCCGGCGTCGGCAAAGGCCCGCTGATTCCGGCGGAAAAAATCGAAGCGCAATTGCGCGAACAAATCGAAAGCGAAAAAGGCTGGGGAAAATAATCATCCTTACCAGCAAGAAGAGCTGGCATCGCAGGTCGCATTGGTGGTCCATGATCCGCTCGTGCTGAATGTGGAGTTGTAATAAGCGCTCATGGTCAAAGTCGCTGGAGCCGTGCCGGTCGAGCCGAGGTTAACACCACCGCGAATAGTGGCATAAGCATCGTAATCAAAGTTGGAACTTGTCGCCACGTTGCCCGCGCCAGCAACAACAATAGTCCCAGCATAAGCCGCATACAAGCCATACTGGGTAGAGGCCGTCGCTGTCGTCGATAAACTCAAAGTCTTACCGGAAGGCATATTGAACGAAACGTAGGAATTGTAAGAACTGTTGACTCCTGTCGACCAATCACCAGAACCACTCGCCGTCAGTGTGAAAGAATTTGTGCTGTGAAGATACTGACTGCTGGCGCTTGCAGAAACTCCTGAACCACCCAGCGAGGCCGCCGTTGAAGTGATGGTGGTCGTCGCGTTATTGGCAATATACGAATTGTAGGCCACGGAAATTCCGCTGATAATTCCGCCGGAAATGGAGATTGTGCACGCGGAAGAAAACGAACCTGTGGAATTCTGTTGAACCGCGATACCGTAAGGAGAGTTCAATGTCATGGTGCCGCTTGTACAAACCACCGCTCCCGAGTTGGAAGTGTAAATGCCCCACGAAGTCACAGAACTAGCCACAGTCAAGGAGCCGAAAGCATTGCGAATGCCGGTCACCGTATTATTCACGATCAGACCATCAAAAATGACATCGGTGCCGCTTTCAATATAGACGCCGTAGTTTACGCCATAAGAAATTGTGAGTCCCTTCAATGTCACACGATTGGCGCCAATTCCGGATATAACGGCATTAGCCACGGCGGACCATTCCGTTTAAAGCACTCGTGCACGTCGTAGTCGAATTGCCAGGGCGAATCGCACCGTTCACGTCCAAAGTCACAGCCGGAGCTATCGTCCCTATACCAACATTACCGCTGGGAAGAATCGACACCTTTGATCTTATTAACCGAGACAGCCGCGATCGTCCCACTGACGTCACCGGCAACGGAGACATTGATAGACTGACACTGGAAAGAACTCGTCACCGAGTTCCAGTAAGGAGTTTGATGGGCTCCGCAGTTCGCACTTCCAACGGCTGTATTGAATGCGGAGGTCGTCAGATAATTTCCCAAAGTCGACGTAAGATTTGTCACATCACTTATCGCAATAGCCGAGCCCAGCCACTGAGTTCCGTCGAATTTAAAAAATTGACCGTTCGCAGGCGCCGTCGCGGAAACCGTGACTCCCTGTAGTTTAGCCACGGAAGGATTCGGATAGCTGCCGCTGAGATCTCCACCCGCGCCACCCATCGGAACACGTGCATCACTAAAACGCGCGTCGTTTCCGGCCGCCACCGTGCCCGCCGTCGTTCCCACATTCAGTGTCAGCGCCGGCGTTGAGGTGCCGCTGGCGACAGAGATGTAAGAATTTGTCGACGTCACCGATGTCACAGTTCCACCTGCGGCTCCGCTCACGGGGGAGCAGATTAAAGCAGAACCGTTCCAACTTAAAAATTCATTCGTAGAACACGTGGGCACACCCGTTTTTAAAACAAAATCCGAAGCGACATTGGTGCCGAGCTTTTGCGCCGACAATGCGTAACCGGAAAAAGGGACCGAGCGAATGACGTTATCAGGCGATACAGTTCTCCATCCCGCGCCGTCGTGGAACTGCACTCTCAGTAAACGGCCGTCCGTATTCACGGGTGCGTAACTGCTTGTTCCGTTGGAACACACATACCCCGCACAAGCTCCGCAGGTAAAGGTGCTTGAATTGTTGAAAGCATCAAGAATGGAGAAGCCGCCACTCAAAGGATAGTTCACAACGCCCTTGCCGATCGGCACGTCGAAAACACCCTTGGAATTCGTCATGTTCACGCCGGTGACCTGCTCTTGATAAATAACACAAAGACCGGAGGCATCCGTGATCTGAAAAATAAAACTGACGTTGGAATGCTCTAGCGGAGTGCCGTCAGTTTTTAGAATACGACCCTGGTAAGTCAAAGCCGTCGGCGCCGCAAATGAAATTTGCGTCCCAAAAAGAAACAGCATGAACATAAGGTACGTTCCAGGGTTCATATCTTCCTTTTCGGTCTTATGGGACCATATCTTTAGCAGAGCTAAACTTTTACTGAATTCTGGCTCTCTCTGAGAACTGTTTTAGACGGCGGTTTTATCAATAGGTCTCTAACCACATTTGGGCTGGGATCACGTTCTTTACTTACCGATCACGCAGTGATTCAGCTCGGCGTTGCGGCTGAGATCCGTCTATTGATAGCCGAGAATCATCACTTGCAGGATTCTGTTTTGCCAATCATTGCTGGAGGGATCGCTGGTTCCGCCGGCCGGCGTGCGATAGCGAACTTTGATTGTGTGTGTTCCGGCCGCCAATTCGGCGAGATGACTTTGTGAGTTCCCCCAGAAGGGCGTGAGTTCTTGCTGGGAAATTCCACCGATGGTGGTCGTGACAACGGTTCCGTCGATATCAATGCCTGTTACAAGATGCTTCCCACCGGCCACAGATGCCGCCATCGTTATTGAATAATTGATTTGCACAGTCGCAGGATCCGTCAAAGTGAAGGTCACACTTAAATCGCAGAACTGATCCGGCAAACCTAACGAATTGTTCGAGTTCAGTGTGCAAGCCCCCGCCGTTCTACCACCCACTTGGAACAGGCGCGTCTTGTAAGCCTTGCCCGCGATTTGCCCATTCACTTCCAGTTTGGAAGCGGGCGAAGACGTGCCTATCCCCACATTTCCCGAGGGAAGAACCGTCATAGCGGTCACACCGTTGGTTTCAAAATTCAGTGCATAGTTGTCATTTGTCCCCAGGGCCGCGGCTCCCGCAAAACTGTTCCCGCCGTTTGCGAAAATTCCCGAAGACGCGTAGTTCGTGCAACCGGGAACGCCGGCCGCATCAAAGGTTACGATTTGACCAACGCCACAGTTAAATGACGTGACTGTGGAGCCTGTGCCGTCACTCGCCAGCAGACGATTGGAGGTGAGAGATGTCACACCGGTACCGCCTTTGGAGACGGGAACCGTTGGTAATTGTGCTGTTGAAGCGGAACCTGAGAGATCACTAAAACCTAAAACCGCATTCACCCAGTTCGTACCATCGTATCTGAGCGTTTGTCCCGCGGAATAAGTGCCTGGCACAACGGATTTGCCTTTGATTTTATCGACACTTGTTGTAGTTGATGTTCCGCTGACGTCACCTGAGAATGTCGATGCGGTTCCGAGTTTATTATTAAACGTATTCCAATCAGTAGAGCTTAAGTATCCATTCGTTGTGGAGTTGGCTTGTGTGATGGTGATATTCGGGGTTGTGCCACCACTGGATGCTAGAGGCGCACTTGCGGTGACACTGCTAACGCCTGTGGAACCGGCACCGTCACCGATTTTTACCCAGGCAGAACCTGTGTCTCTGTACAATGTATTATCGTCAGAACCGATATACAATCTTCCCGCAGTACCCGCTGCAGGACGAGAAGCCACAGTGCCTGTTTGTACACTGGGTGTTGCTCCTGCGTTTTGAACGGCGTCGGTGATGCCATATCCGCTTAAGGTAGTAGGTTTACCTGATGTGATTTTAGACCAATCCAGAGCAGGAATATCCGTTGCAGATAAAGTAGTACCGGAAGTCACGCGGCCTTGGGCATCGGTCGTGATTTTGGTGTACGTTCCAGCTGTGCCAGTATTTTTAAGTGTCACAGCACCTGTTGCCGACATTGTGGCGTCACCACTTAAAGACACAGGCGCATATTGAGTTGAGCCATCATAGACTAAGAATTGTCCTGCTGTAGGTGCGGTAGTTGAAACAGCTCTGCCTTTGATCTTATCAACACTCATTGCACTGGCAGTACCAGACACATCACCAGAGAATGTTGAAGCAGTACCAAGTTTATTGTTGAAAGTCGTCCAATCTGCTGAAGTCAAAAGACCTGTCGTTGAACCACTCGCAGTGGGAATAGAAACATTGCTTGCAGCAGTGAGACGACCTTGAGCATCGACGGTAAATGTTGGCACTTGCGTACCTGAACCATAAGACCCAGCAGTAACAGTCGTATTAGCCAAAGAAATAGTTCCAGAAGTCGTGATTGGACCACCAGTGAGACCTGTGCCAGTTCCAACACTCGTGACTGTACCGCCTGTATTGCTGTCGTTAGCAGGAGCCCATTTAGTTCCATCATACTTAAGAATTTGTCCTGAAGTTAAACCGGTGGTATCAACAGTGATACCTTTGATCTTATTAACGGAAACAGCGCCAATAGTCCCGCTCACATCCCCAGCAACAGAAACATTGATCGCCTGACATAAAAAGTTCCCTGAAACCGAATTCCAATAAGGAGTTTCGTGAGCCGCACAGTTCGCACCACCCACAGCGGAATTAAACGCAGCAATAGTATGGTAACCACTCAACGAAGAGTTGAGATTGTTCACATCATTCATATCAATGGTCGTTCCCACCCACTGCGCGCCATCAAATTTCAAAAACTTTCCGCTTGTCGGAGGCACACTGGAAACAGCAGCACCTTGCAACTTCGCGACGGTAGGATTGGGATAGCTTCCGCTAAGGTCTCCACCAGCTCCCCCGGTTGGAACACGCGCATCACTAAAACGCGCATCATTACCCGCAGCCACAGTTCCAGCCGTCGTTCCCACATTCAAAGTCAAAGCCGGTGTCGAGGTCGCATTAGCCACGGTGATATAAGAATTAGAAGAAGAAACCGAAGTGACCGTTCCTCCCGAAGCACCACTCACCGGCGCACACACCAAAGAAGTTCCATTCCAAGAAAGGAACTCACTGCTATTACAGGAGGGAATCACTGACTTCAGCAGGAAATCTTCAGCGACATTCGTTCCCAGCTTTTGCGCCGACAAAGCGTAGGCGGAATAAGGAACAGAGCGTATGACAGTATCCGGTGTGATTGTCTTCCAGCCGCTGCCGTCATAAAAAGAAACACGCAGTTTGCGTAAATCTCCAGCAGAAGCACTGTAAGTTGTCGACGTGCCAACGCAAGTATAATCCGAACCACTGAGCGTGCAGGAACCGCAAGTGAATGTCGTCGAGTTGTTGAAAATATTTAGAACATTTGTCGGGCCGAGGGGATATTGCACAGTTCCGCTGCCGATGGGAACGTCAAAGATACCCCCGGAATTAACCATGTTGTAACCGGACACTTGCTCCTGGTACAAAATGCAAGAGCCACTGGGATTCATGATCTGAAAAAGAAAAGAGACATTGTTATACTCAAGCGGCGCTCCGTTGGATTTCAGAATGCGTCCCTGATAGGTTAAAGACGACGGCGCCGCCAGGGCGACGGAAGACAAATAGAATAGCACTAGCATAAGCAGGGACGTTCCAGAGTGCATACTTACTTATCGGACTTCTTTTGACCGTTCTTTAGTACAAGCTGGCTGTCATTTCAAAATGAGACGAAGGGCCAGCTTATTCTTACTTATTGCAGAACGGAGCCGTGGGATCTTTCGCACAGAGATAGGCCTTGATGGCTGCAAGTTCCCGCTCTTTCGCGGCATTGTCTTCTTTTAATCTTTCAACCTCGGATTTTTCAGCCAGAGATGCTATCTGACGGCTTTGCTGAGTCAGACGGTCTTCAGTTTCGGTCAGGCGGGAATAAAGGGCCCGAACAGCCTCAATCAGTGGCGCCACTAATTTCGCGTACGCTACGGATTTGTAGCCTTCTTTCGGAGTTGTGACCGCTTCCGGAAAAACTTTTTCCACCTCTTGCGCGATAACACCCACGTCGTGAGTTTGTTCATGGCGTGTCGGACTATCAACATCCTTACGCCAGTCAAACTCCACTCCACGAATCGCCATAACTTTTTCCAAAGGATCTTGGATGAGTTGAATATTCTCCTTCAAGCGCGCATCGGTCAATCGTCCCTGGGCATCCACAGTGAATGCCGCCACTTGAGTTCCGGAACCGTAGGAACCAGCCGTGACCGCCGTATCAGCCAGAGAAATAGTTCCGGAGGTGGTAATCGGCCCTCCCGTCAGTCCGGTCCCAGTTCCTACGCTTGCCACGGAGCCACCGTCCACCGGCGCGCACACCAAGGCCGTACCGTTCCAGCTTAGGAACTCATTTGAAGAGCAAGTTGGAAGGCCCGCCTTCAATAAAAAATCAGAGGCGACATTCGTTCCCAGTTTTTGCGCCGAGAGCGCATAACCTGAGTAAGGAACAGAGCGGATGACGTTATCCGGAGCGATCGTCTTCCATCCGTTGCCGTCATGAAAGTGCACACGAAGTAAACGACTGTCATTACTAACCGGCGTATAACTGCTGGTTCCATTGCTGCACGTATATCCGGAACACACTCCGCAAGTGAAAGATCCGGAATTGCTGAATGTATCCAAAACTGTTGAGCCCGGAAGCAAAGGAAAGTTAACAGTGCCTTGGCCAATAGGAACATCAAACATACCTTTAGAGTTGGTCATGTTGATACCGGTGACTTGTTCCTGATAGATAACACACTGGCCGGACGGATCGATGATTTGAAAGATGAAACTGACGTTTGCGCTTTCCAGCGGCAAGCCGTTCGTTTTAAGGATGCGGCCCTGATACGTTAACGACGCTGGACCGGCAAAAGCCGTTGCCGCAAGAAGAAATATCCAGATCAAGAACATACAGAACAAATTCTTCATATAGGTCCCATCGGGTTTTGGGTGGCACTCTTGAGAAAACCTTAATTTATAGAGTTCGCTGAGAGAATTGCTTGTTTAAAATCTGTTTATAGAGCTATTAACCGCTTTCAATCTTTCAGCCTTGCTGACTCCATCAGCCGAGACCTCAATTCACGTACTGAATCATGATGACCATATCTCTTCCAGAGGAATTACCACGCATATTGACGGTGCAAGAACTAAAACTTTGTGTGAAGTAATCTACGGCCACGGTATACACCGTTCCCGCCGTGACGGAAAAAGTATCTACCGTCGGAGGATAAGGTAAATCACCGTTCGGGAAACGACCAATGTTCGTTATAAAATTGTGATTACCCAAAGAACCCGTGGCGCCATTGACGGTGATTCTAAAACCCATATTCCCTGAAGCGCATGAAAATACATACGGCGACAGCTTGTACATCGTCATCATAATGGTCCCGGATACAGGAGCAGTCCATGACGTGCTGGCCAGGTTGGCGAAAGACGGCGCCGTTGACGTGGTGACAGTATTTACCGATGCGTTTAAGGAAATAACTTTCGGCAATGAAGCTGTCGCCGCCGTTGTTTGCGTCGAACCGTCCGGGAATTTAATACCACCACTGGTGGATTCAATAACTCCCGCGACTGAAAGTTTCTCTGCAGGATTTGTCGTTCCGATACCGACGTTGCCCGTACCGCCATCCATGCGGATTTTAGCGGTGCCCGTGGTAATCTGAATCGGCATTGTCGAATACTTAGTTGAAAGCTCCAGCATACCATTAGGATAGGATGGACTGCGCACGCCCACCGCCCACATTTCACCATTCGGATCCATACCCTGGTATAATGCTTGAGCCAAGGAAGCTCCCCAGGTGGCAGTGGAGGTCAGCTGATACGCCGAAGTACTTTTCACAACACCACTGACCTCCAGTTTTACGGATGGTGCAGCTGTACCGATACCCACATTCCCCGTGTTCGTTACGGTCATTCGTGTCGCGCCGTTGGTCTCAATACTTAGACCGTAATTGTCATTGGTGCCCAACACTCCGTTGCCGCCGAAACTATTTCCGCCATTGGTGAAAAATCCAAACGCCGAAGAATCGGTGCAACCCACAATGCCTGCGGCATCAAAGGTCACTAACTGTCCCACACCGCAATTAAAACCTGTGAGCGCAGAACCGGTCCCATCACTGGCGATCAGGCGATTTGCTGTGAACGATGTCACACCGGTACCACCTTTAGAAACAGGAATTGTCGGAAGCTGTGACGTCGCGACAGTTCCGGCGAGATCACTGAAACCCAGAACCGCGTTGATCCAATTTGTTCCATCGTATTTCAGCACTTGGCCTGCGACATAAGCTCCCGGAGCAACAGTTTTACCTTTAATTTTATCCACGCTTGTAGTGCTCGAAGTTCCACTGACATCTCCAGAGAATGTTGAAGCAGCACTAAGTTTATTATTAAACGTTGTCCAATCAGCCGAAGTTAAAAGACCTGTGGTTGAACCACTCGCAGTGGGAATAGAGACATTGCTTGCGGCCGTCAATCGTCCTTGGGCATCGACAGTAAATGTTGGAACTTGTGTTCCTGAACCATACGATCCCGCAGTAACCGTCGTATTAGCTAAAGAAATAGTTCCAGAAGTCGTGATCGGACCGCCTGTAAGACCTGTGCCAGTGGCAACACTTGTGACTGTACCACCCGCATTGCTGTCGTTAGCAGGAGCCCATTTAGTTCCATCGTATTTAAGAATCTGCCCGGAAGTTAATCCTGTTGTGTCTACAGTAACGCCTTTGATTTTATTAACGGAAACC